>Ga0208277_1000243_pt1 | contig 33603 bp, 27 predicted proteins | sample ETNtaG_5_FD_185782 | JGI IMG/M metagenome (GOLD analysis project Ga0208277, IMG submission 185782) | Marine microbial and viral communities from oxygen minimum zone, Eastern Pacific Ocean - ETNP201406SV205 (SPAdes) (version 2) | ecosystem: Environmental > Aquatic > Marine > Oceanic ...
TTAGATTTTGATTTCATTGAAGAAGGAGCTGAAGCTGGACTTCCTAAATATATGGAATGGTATGGAGCTTTCTCTTTAATGGTTACTTTAATCTGGTTATATCTAGAAATACTTAGATTGTTAGCTAAATTAAATAGTAGAAGATAAAAAATGAGTTCATTTTTTTGGATTTTAATTTTTCTTGCATCTCTTGTCTTAATTAGTAATTTAGGGAAGGTTAAGGCATCAAAAAATCAACTTAATCGTGATAATAGAATTAATAGGTTTGGTAGACGTCAAAAGCCGCCGCAAGGAAGACCAACAATTATTGAGGGTGAAGCAGAGGAGATAAAAGAAGATGAAGATAGTAAATAAATATAATATACATAAAAATGCTCTTATTTTTTGTGCCCTCTTCTTTTTTATTTTGTTATCTAGTCAGGTATTAGCAGAAAATAAAGATTCTAATCCACCAATAATTCAGCCAGGAGCTCCGGGCGAAGCTTCAAAAGAACTTGATCCAAAGGTAGCATCTAATATTGCTGCAACTTCATATGTTGAGGCCGATGTGAAATTCCTTAAGGGAATGATAGTCCATCATGAGCAAGCTATATTAATGTCAAATCTTGCAGACAAAAGAACCAATAATAAAACAATACTTGATCTTGCTGATCGTATAGATGTTTCGCAAGAAGATGAAATAGACTTTATGGAGAATTGGTTGAAACAGCGTGATATAGAGTTACCAAGTATGTCTAAAAAACATCATATGCATATGCATATGGTTGGCATGGCTACTCCCAAGCAATTAGAGGATCTTAGGAATTCAAAAAGTACTGATTTTGATAGGTTGTTTCTTCAACTCATGATTACCCATCATGACGGTGCTATTGAGATGGTAAGAGAATTAAAGAAATATCCAGGTTCTGCGCATGACCCAATATTTAATGAATTTGTATCAGATTTAATAAATGATCAAAGTGTTGAAATTGAAAGAATGAATTTTATAGCAGTTAGTCTATCAGATGATCCTAGAGCAGGCCTGACAGCAGGCTTATATTTTGCTGATGAGGCTATATTGAATTTAGAATTAATAGCTTCTCTGAAAAAACCTGTAGGTTTTTATGATCCTGATAATCCATCAGCAAAAGGCGTGGAAGATCTTGATGAGGATGAAGATGATGAAGAAAAAACAACCGAGGATAGATCAGACTCACTCCGTTCTCCTATTTTAAGCTTCGCAAATACTGATATGGCCTTTAGAGATAACTTACTAGTTGCTGGAAGTTATCACGGTTTTAACATGTATAAAATTCAAGAGAATGGGATTCCTGATCTTATTTCTTCAATAGTATGTCCTGGCGGCCAAGGAGATGTATCAATAGTTGGAGATATATTAATCATGTCAGTTGAAGAAATTAGAAGTCGAATAGATTGCGGGCTTGATGGTGTTAAAAGAGATGCTAGCCCTGAACGTTTTAGAGGTATAAGAATATTTGATATCTCTAATCTAAGTAATCCAAAACAAGTTGGTGCTGTGCAAACATGTAGAGGCTCTCATACTCATTCAGTTGTATCTACAACGGATGATGGAAAAATCATTGTTTATAACTCTGGTACTGGGGGTGTAAGAGATGAAGAGGAAATGGAGCAATGTATAGGTAATATTCCTGGTGATGATAGAACGGCCCTATTTAGAATAGATGTTATTGAGATACCTATTGCTGATCCCTCTAAATCAAGAATTGTTAGTAGTCCTACTGTTTTTGCTGATCCAGAAACAGGAGCTCTTGGTGGCTTGTGGGTTGGTGGTGACCATGGAGACGAAACTCAAGATACTAGTCGAACTGATCAATGTCATGATATTACCGTATTCCCTTCAGCTAATATAGCTGCTGGTGCCTGTTCAGGTAACGGTATCCTTTTTGATATAACAGACCCTTATAACCCTCAAAGGTTAGATGTTGTTACTGATATAGGTTTTGCATATTGGCACTCTGCTACATTTAATAATGATGGAACTAAGGTTATTTTTACCGATGAATGGGGCGGCGGCGGTCGCGCAAGATGTCGTGCTTGGGATCCACTAGATTGGGGCGCAGATGCAATCTATGACATAGTTGATAATAAACTTGTGTTTAGAAGCCATTATAAAATGCCAGCACCTCAGCTTGAGACAGAAAACTGTGTTGCTCACAATGGCTCTATAATTCCAGTTCCAAATAGAGATATTTTTGTTCAAGCTTGGTATCAGGGTGGAATCTCAGTAATGGATTTTACGGATTCTGCAAACCCGAAGGAAATAGCTTATTTTGATCGCGGTCCTATTATGGAAGACATATTGATTACTGGCGGCTATTGGTCTGCTTACTTTTATAATGGGTATATCTATGGAACTGAAATAACTCGTGGTCTAGATGTATTTAAACTTACCCCAAGTGAATTCTTGAATGAAGATGAAATTCATAAAGCTTCTAGTGCTATACCGGTATTAGGGCCCAAAGTATTTAATCCTCAACAACAAATTCCAATGACTTGGCCTAAGGAAACTATAAAATCGTCGCTTTAAACAATTAATAAAGATATAAAATGATTCTGGCCTTCGATTTTGGTATCACTAATACAGACCTTGTAGTTAAAGGTGATCAAATTCATTATCATACTTTCCCTTCACTATTTAGCATACAAAATAAGGATAAACAGCTAAATGAAGAAGCGGTCTTGGGGTTTATAAAAAAAATTAATCTTGATGTAAAAAAAATTCATTCTATAGGGGTTACTGGGGGTAAATCTGCAGAGCTTCCTGATTCAATAATGGATATTCCTGTTATAAAAATTAATGAGATAGAAGCTATAGGTAAAGGAGCTAAATATATTCATAACATTAAAGATGAATCAGCCCTTATTGTTAGCGCTGGAACTGGTACTGCTTGTGTTTATCTTCATGGCAACGAATCAAGTCATCTTGGTGGTATTGCTGTTGGCGGCGGAATGCTTGAGGGTTTATCAAGTCTGCTTTTTAAAAATATTGATGGAATTGAGATAAACGAGTTTGCTTTGAAAGGTAATAGAAAATATTTAGATATTATGCTTGGAGATGCTGTTAATGAAATAGGTGAATTAAGCCCTGAGATTACTGCTGCTAATTTTGCAAAAGCAAAGAATACCTCTGAAGACACTATAGAAAATGTTTCTGCAGCATTATGTAATATGGTTGGAGAAGTTATTGGAACAGTAACTTACCTTAATGCCCTAATGGTAGGTTTAGACAAAGCTTATTTTATTGGGAGAACTCACATGCTAAGCGAAGTTAAAAAAGGCATAGACGAAAGACTAAAACTAGCTGGAGTTTCAGGTGAATATAATAAAGATGGAGCTTATGCTAATGCGTTAGGTGTTTTATCTATTCTAGAAAATTAAAAGTATTTTAATTTATAATCTTATAAGGGGAATAATAAAAAATGATACTTACCGACAAATCTATAATCATTACTTTAGCTGTACCAGTATTCTTTTTACTGATACTGATTGAATTTTTGTATGGCTTAAAGGTAGGTAAAAATAATTACAAACTTAGCGATACTTTTACCAGCATAGGTCTAGGTTTGATTAGTAGGTTTCCTCCAATGTTAAATATTGGTTTTCAAGGAGCTGTTTTTGTCTATGCCGGGTCTTATTTAAATCTTGAATTATTACCAATTGACAGCCCTGTAACTTGGATAGTTGCTTTTCTTTTATATGATCTTTCTTATTACTGGATGCATCGAATGCATCATGAAATAAAAGTTTTATGGGCTACCCATAGCGTTCATCATCATGGTGAAGAATTTAACCTTTCTACAGCTTTGCGACAAACCAGCACCGGCTGGTTATGGAAGTGGATTTTTTATCTACCAATGATAATGATAGGTGTTCCAGGAGAGGTTTTTGTTACGGTTGCTGGGGTTAATCTTGTATATCAGTTTTGGGTTCATACTAAACATATAGGCCATTTAGGCATCCTAGAAAAGATTTTTATTACGCCCATGAACCATAGTGTTCATCATGCAAAGAATGAAGAATATATAGATGCTAACTATGGAGGTGTATTTATTATCTGGGACAGAATGTTTGGAACCTATATCCCTGAGCGCCCTGACATTGAGCCGGTGTATGGGACAGTAAAACCACTAAATAGCTGGAATCCTATTTGGGCAAATTTCCAAGTATTTTATCAAATGGTTCAAGATACCATTCATACAAAAAAAATAAGTAATAAAATTAAAATATGGTACTCATCTACAAGCTGGCGACCTGAAGATGTAATTGAAAATAACCCAAATCCAGATCCAGCTTTATTTAAACAAAAATATAGCCCGCCTTTAAATAAGCAACAAAAAATATTTGGAATTATTCAAATCTTTTCAACAATAATAATAGCCGGATCTATAACTGTTACATTAGCTAGTCAAACATATCAAGAAACTGCAATTTTTGGTCTAATTTTTATCCTAAGTGTTCTGCTAACCTCTTACATTCTTCAAAATAAAGAAAATAGCTTTAACATTCAGCTTGGTGCCTCTTCTATTCTAATTCTTGCTATATATTTTGGTGGCCTAGTTAATTTAAACTTACTTGCAACTCAACTTATATTAATTCACTCACTTGTAAATATTTTATATATAGGAATAAGTATTCCTATGCAAAAATTTAGCTTTAAAGGTTCTATAAATTAACAAACAAAATAAAGGAAAAATTATGATTAGATTAACTCTTTTTATCGTTCTATTGCTGCCATCAATTCAGCTTAATGCCGACGAAGGAATGTGGGAGCCGCATCAGCTTCCTAATATTGAAAAAGATATAAGGGCTGCTGGATTTAGGGGCAACATAAGAAAATTTAGTAATTTATTTGAGCACCCTCTTAATGCAATAGTAAGTCTGGGTGGCTGCTCTGCTGCTTTTATTTCTGACTCAGGTTTGATAGCAACCAATTACCATTGTGTTGAAGGCTCATATCTTCAGTTTAATACTAGAAGGATGGAAAAAGATTTATTTAAAACAGGTTTTATTGCCAGAAGTATAGAGGAAGAAGCTCCGTCCGCTCCTGGTGCAAGAGTTTATATTACTCAAGAAAGTACTGATGTAACTTCTAAAGTCTTAAAAGGAACAAGTAAATCTTCTTCTGAAAATGAAAGATATCAGATGATTCAAAACAATAGAAAGAATCTAATAAAAAGTTGTGAAACTAGTCAAGAATATCAATGTGAAGTTAGAAGTTTTTATAGTGGTGAAACCTATCAATTGATAAAGAAAATGATTATTAAAGATGTTCGTTTGGTTTATGCGCCGCCTCAATCAATAGGAGAATTTGGTGGAGAAATTGATAATTGGATGTATCCAAGACACACGGGTGATTTTGCCCTATTAAGGGCCTATGTTAGCCCTCAAAATGAAAGCAAGGAATATTCTGAAGATAATGTCCCATATAAATCAAAAAGCTTTCTAAAGATCTCTAAACGCGGAGTGCAAGAAAATGATTTTGTAATGGTTGCAGGATATCCAGGGAGAACAAATAGATTGATAACTTATCCAGAAATAAGGTTTGATGTCCAATTTGGATTTGACTCTTATGTTGAATATCTAAAATCTGGTATTGATCTAATGAGAGACCTTACAAAAGATGACCAAGCCAAAGCTCTAAAATATAGAGGAAGTATTAGTGGCTATGAAAATTATTATAAAAAAATATCTGGTCAAATCGAAGGTGCTAAGAACTTCAATTTACTTAAACAAGAAAGGCAAAATTGGAATAAGTTTCTTGAATTTATAGAAACAGAAGGTACAGATGCTGAACAAAATGCTTTAGATAAATTATTAGAAATAACTAATGAAATTAATAGTGAAAGTTTGAACAATATGTATTACGGGGGTTCTACCCTTCTAAGCACTGCTTCAACAATATACAGATATGCTTATGAGAAAACTAAACCTAATAATGAAAGAGAACCTGGGTATCAAGAAAGAGACCATGAAAGAATAGTTAATAGACTCAGAGGTCTTGATTATAGGTTTGATGCAGATGTTGATAAGGGTATCTTCTTATATAGATTAAATCGTTATAGAGACGTTGAAAGTAAAGTTAGGAGACAGGCTTTTAGCAAAGCTCTTAAATTAGATAGTGCATATGAAGAGACCTTAGCAAAAGTAAATAATATGTATTCATACCAATCTGATATCCTGGATACTCAAAAAAGAATAGCTTTATTGGATTTAACACTTGAAGATCTTAATAATTCTTCAGACCCTTTCTTTACACTAGTAAGAGAAATGTTTGATGAGAATATGGCACGTGAGAAAAAGAATAAAGCTAGATCAAGCCTACAACAAAAAAATAAATCTATTTTTATTAAATCTCTAAGAAAATTCTATAAATCTCAAGGTAAAGATATTTATGCAGATGCAAATGGAACTCTAAGGGTTACCTTTGGAAATGTTATGGGGGTTGAGTTAAAAGATGGTGTTTATTACAAACCTTTCACAACCCTTGAAGGCATTGCTCAAAAAAATACAGGTGTTTCACCTTTTGAAGTTGATACAAAGCAGCTTAAGTTAATTAGCGATAAGGAGTATGGAAGTTATTCATTTAGTGATATTGGGAGTGTTCCCGTGAATTACATTTCTAATTTAGATATAACTAATGGAAATTCAGGTTCATCCACAATTAATACTAGAGGTGAGTTTGTTGGTTTGGCGTTTGATGGAATGTTAGAAACTATTATTTCAGATTATAAATTCATACCTCAAACAAGAACTATTCATGTTGATTCTAGATACTTGCTTTGGGCCTTAGAAGTTTATGAAAAAGATACTAGGCTAATAGATGAAATGATGATTGTTAGATAATTTGATTAAGAGCTCGAAGGTTAATTTTTAGAGAAACTTTGCTCTGACTACTTATAGGAGGTCATCAAAACACACTTTTAAGGCTCTATTTGATAAGGGAAACTCAATACCTTAAACATATAACCTTCGAGTGCGTAAATGATAATCATTCTCATTTAATAAAACAACCCTTTTAGTCAAAAAAAGGGTTATTTTTTAATTATTTTTAAAATAAATCGTTATTCATGACTTTATTCCATGCAGAAATAAAATCTGATGCGAATTTTTCTTTAGCATCATTACTAGCATAAACTTCACAAATAGCGCGAAGTTGAGAATTTGATCCAAAAACTAAATCAACCCTTGAGGCTGTTCTAATCTCTTCGCCTGACGATCTATCAATAGCTTTATAATTATTGCTACCTTCAGACTCCCATTTAACATTCATATCTAAAAGAGTTTTAAAGAAATCAGAAGAAAGCTTTCCTGGTGAATCAGTAAATGAGCTATAACTTCCACTATTAATGCCTAATGATCTTAATCCGCCAACTAAAAGCGTCATTTCAGTTGCAGTTAAATTTAGTAGTTGTGCTTTGTCTAGCAACATTTCTTCAGGTGAATTACCGGCACTTTCACTATGATAATTCCTAAACCCATCTGAAACAGGCTCTAAAACATCAAAGGATTCAACATCTGTTTGATCTTCAGAGGCATCTCCTCTTCCGGGTGTAAATGGAACATCTAATCCTGAAGCTTCCTCTATACCAACATTTCCACCTAAAACTATTACATCTGCAAGGGATGCATTAGATTGAGAAGAAATATCATTATAAATTCCGAGCACCTTCGCAAGCTGCTGAGGTTTGTTTACCTTCCAATCTTTCTGAGGAGCAAGGTTTATTCTTGCACCATTTGCACCACCCCTCATATCTGAACCTCGAAATGTAGATGCGCTAGCCCATGCTGTCTCAACCATTTCTTGAATACTTAAGCCACTTTCTTTTATTGAAGACTTAACCGCCGCAATATCAAAATCAGCATTGCCCTCTGGGATTGGATCTTGCCAAATTAATTCTTCACTAGGAACTTCAGGACCAAGATATCTAGATTTAGGCCCCATATCTCTATGAAGTAATTTAAACCAAGCGCGTGCAAATGCATCTGCAAATTCGTCAGGGTTCTCATGAAAGCGTTTAGAAATTTTGTTATAAATTGGGTCTTCCTTTAAAGCTAGATCTGCCGTTGTCATCATAGTTGGTACTTTTTTAGATGAATCCTCAGCATCTGGAGCTAAATCTTCTTCTTTTTGATCTATTGCGTGCCATACATAAGCACCTGCAGGTGTTTCTACAAGCTCCCAGTCATAACCGAGTAATAAGTCAAAATAACCGTTATCCCATTGTGTTGGATTAGAAGTCCAAGCTCCTTCAAAGCCACTCGTTATAGTGTCGCTACCTTTCCCAGACTCATAGGAACTTGTCCATCCAAAACCCATCTCTTCTAGAGAGGCGCCCTCTGGCTCAGACCCAACATTGGAATCTGGTCCTGCTCCATGACCTTTTCCAAAGGTATGTCCTCCTGCAACAAGAGCAACAGTTTCTTCATCATTCATTGCCATCCTACTAAATGTCTCACGAACATCAATTGCGCTAGTAAGCGGATTTGGATCTCCATCAGGGCCTTGAGGATTAACATATATTAATCCCATTTGAACTGCTCCAAGTGGATTAGCTAGATCTCTTTCTCCACTATATCTCTCATTAGTTAGCCATTCAGTTTCAGCGCCCCAATCAATATCTTCTTCAGGGGCCCAAATATCTGGCCTACCACCACCAAAACCAAATGTTTTTCCACCCATAGATTCGATAGCAACGTTTCCTGCTAATATAAAAAGATCTGCCCAACTAATTTGTTTGCCATATTTTTGTTTAATGGGCCATAGCAGTCTTCTAGCCTTGTCTAAATTGCCATTATCTGGCCAACTATTTAAAGGTGCAAAACGTTGATTGCCGGTATTTCCTCCACCTCGACCATCCCCGCTTCTATAAGTTCCAGCAGCATGCCATGTCATTCGAATAAATAATGGGCCATAATGACCATAGTCTGCAGGCCACCAATCTTGTGAATCAGTCATCAAATCATGAAGATCTTTTTTTAAAGCTTTAAAATCTAATTTTTTAAATTCTTCACTATAGTCAAAATCATTATCCATTGGATCACTCTTCTTATCGTGCTGATGAAGAATGCTTAGATTTAATTGATTTGGCCACCAATCTTTATTTGATGTCCCGCCAGAACTATTACTAGTTAAGCTTCCATGCATTACTGGGCATTTACCTTCGTTTTTTGTATCTTGAGCCATTGCTAAATTTACCTCCTATAATAAATCAGCATCTAATTAATGATTTTAATAAGATTTTACATTAAAACTAAATGAAGTCTTTATTAATTTTTTAGATAAACCTTATTGATATTAAATATAAACTAAAAGATAATCATTTATAAGTTTAAATTAGGAAAAATTAATGAAAAAACTAACATCCACACTTATTTTAATAATAATTTCAATTGACTTAAGCGCTCATGGTTCAAATGCTTATGAAGCATTTCATCTTCATGCTGATGGTGCTCTTGGATTATTAATGATTTTGTCTGCCTTCATATTGTGGAACTTAAAATCAACAAAGGAGGAAAATTAATATGTTTACTATCGAAAATGTAAAAGCCCATTGTGACATTCCTTGTGGTGTCTATGATCCAGGCGCAGCACAATATTCAGCTTTAAGTGTTATAAGGTTTATGGATTTAATTAATGAAATACCTGATTCAGCTTGTTGTGAAAAAGAAAGTTTAGCTAAATTTACTAGGCTTGTTCAGCAAAAAGAAGAGCATGCTGTAATAGCAAAAAATGAAATCACTATTATCTGGGGAGATTATTTTAAAGACCCTCAAATAGAGAAGCATCCAGGGGTTCATGAGTTAGTTCACTCTATTATGATTGATGGATCTAAATGTAAGCAAGGTCTGCATAGAGAAGATGCTTTAAATCTTCTGGATAAGATTAATCAATTCGCAGAAATGTTTTGGGCTACTAAAGAAATAGAAACTGAAAAGAAGATTTCTTCTTATGCTCCAAATCTTGAAATCGTAGTTCCGGTTTTAAAGTCTGCTTAGGTTATATAAAGTATCTGGCATCAGCATGATGCCTAACTTTAAACCAAATGATTATGTTCTATGTATAAAATATCTTCCTATAAAAGTAAATGATGTTGTTATAGTCAATAGCAAAGATCATGGAAAAATAATAAAAAGAATTAAAAGTATAAAAGAAAATTCTATTAATATATTTGGGGATAATTTATCTTATGAATCAGATACCTATAGCCGTTCTTATGACAAGAAAGATATCTTAGGAAAAGTGATATTTAAACTGCCGCTCTAGTATTTTCTTTAGACATCTTGCTTGCCCAGAATTTATCTAAAACGAAATACCAAACTCCATTTATAAGAGGTTCAACTATTGCATCAGTCATGCCAACAATAAAAGAAGCACCTGTAAAATACATTACGCATGCAGCTGCAATAAAGAAATGGCCAATCGTATAGATAATTGTTCTTATAATAGTTCCCGAATTCTCTTTAAAGAACCTCTCAACGGGCGCATTAATTAACATAACTTTTCTTTTTATTAGTTCAACCATAATAATTTTATTTGTTTAAATATATGGTTATTCTAATATAAATTAAGTGGATTAAGTATCTTTCTTACTAGGAATTAAAAATCCTATTTATCTAATTTCTCGTACTCTATCCAATCTACTAGAAGCCTATGGTTATCAGGATTTTTCATGTTTGAACACTCTTTATCATTACAAAAAGTTCCTTTATCTATCCAGTAATCATCGTAAATTCCACCAGCAGCTACATTTAAAATCATGTAGTAATTTCGGTTAAATGGGTAGCCATATTTTGAAAAGAAATCATCGGTATTTTTTACACTGAAATAAGGTTGTTTTTCATTGTCTAAGTAAAACTTAAGTTCATTCTCCCTCCATTCGAGGGAAATTGAATGAAACTTATCAATAAATCTTACTTTTTTAGGTATAAGGGTCTCTCCAACTAATGTTGATTTGTCATTGTATGCTTCACCAAAATGGAGAGCTGAGCTAGCTATATTAGAAATCCTTCCTCTATGTTCCATAATATCTATTTCACCACCCTGTGGCCATTTGATGTCTTCAACAGGCATTAGCCAAAATGCTGGCCAGAAACCCCCACCCCTTGGCACTTTAAAGCAAATAGTGATTCTTGAAGGGTAAGTAAAACTTTTAAGATATCTTGTGTCTATTCTTGCAGAGGTAAAGTTAAAACCTAAATAACTTTCAGTGCTGTATATTGGCTGTATTTTTAACAAACCATCCTCAATAAAGAGATTATCAGAGGTATGATTTTTTTTATTTTTTCTATTTGGTCTTGTGTAATATTGAAGCTCGTCATTTCCCCAGCCTGAAATATACTTACCATTTTCTGTAAACCCATTGGATACTCTATATCTCCAATAATCTTTAGATAATGATGGCTCTGAGAATTCTTGAGACCATTCCAATAGTTCTAGGTTAGATCTATCTCTACAATATGAGGTCTTATCTTCTTGATAAGCTATTGAATTAATAGTGGTTTGGGAAAGAATTTCGTCTTCTTTGTTTGCAAATAAAAAAGATGAGGTAAATATAATTAAAAAAAGAAATATTTTCATTGGATCATTATTTAAATGGTGGAGCTACGCGGGATCGAACCGCGGACCCCCTGCTTGCAAAGCAGGTGCTCTCCCAGCTGAGCTATAGCCCCACAAATAAGTCGCTAATTGTACTGTATTAAAGAATTATTTTATACCTATTATGTCTTCAAAAAACTTCCAAAAAAAAAGAGAGTTATTAAATTTAATAACTCTCTTTTAAAGTTTTGTAGTACTAGAAGCTAAAGGTAAAGCCTACTTTAACTGATCTTGGTTTTTGAGATCTAGCACCATTTTTTGGAGCTCTTGCTACTATATCTTCAGCATTAGTTGCATTCTCCATAACACTATATAGAGTAAATTTGTCGTTTAATTTCTTCCTTAAACTTAAATCAACAAATGTGTATGAATCTATTTTTTCATACATTCCACATGCAGCCGTTGAGCAGGTGCTTCCATATTTAGCAATTCTTATATTTCCACTTAGCCCAGTATCTTTGACAAAACCAACAACAGCTGTCATTTGCTGATCAGGAAGGTAAGGCATATCATCTCCAGCTGCCACCGTTCCCCAATAATCACTATCAAAGCTTTCTTGGAACTCAGCAGAAGTATTGGACAATGTTAGTGCCATTGGATATGAAACTCCATTTCCTTCTAGGATAGTAGAAGCAGAAACCTCTATACCACTAACATCAACCTCTCCACCGTCAAAAGTATCTCCAGCGTCACAATCTCCTCCACTTGAGTTTTTACATACTCCAACTAGATTTTGATAGTCGCTTGTGAAGTACATTACTTCTAGAGCTCGCATATCTTTAGAATATCTAAAACCTAACTCCATATTATCTGCTTGTTCAGCATCGCCGCCAAAAACAGGTGACATACCTTGATGAAAACCAGCAACTAATTTTAGGTCATCGCTCATATCATATGTTGCTCCAACACCAGTGGTTGAATAATCTCCAGATGAATTTTTTGGATAGCTTGAATTTAACTGTGTTCTAGTTGGAACTCCGTCATCCCATCTCCACTCAGTTTTATCAAATTCTTCTGATCTGTGTCCAACAGTAACTGCTAAATCACCCATAGTAATAGTATCTTGAACAAACCAAGCTGTAGCTTGAGTTACTCTTAATCTATTATTACTTCCTGTAAAGCCAGTTGAGCATGAAACCAAAGCTGAAAGATTTCCATTTGAACCTTGATCAGTACATTCATAAGATTGTAATCTGCTTTCAGAATCTTCCATATCTCTATAGCCAAAAGTCAGATCATGATTACCCATCTGTTTAGATAAGCTAAGTTGCATACCTTCGTTTGTATAGAATCTATTATTATGTTTTAACTTGACAGTGACTGCTAATGAACCATCAAGAATAGCTTGAGCATTTGCATCTCCAGCATTTGCTGCTGCTATAACTTCATCTATCCCATCTTCTACTCCATGAGCTTTGGTACTATTAGCTTTATCAACTTTAAACCAATCTCTGTGATAGTCATTACTCCATGAAGTTACTTTAAGAGTAAAGGCATCAAAATCTCCAACATAAGCTAAAGAAGTTTGTTCGCCATCATTATTCATTTGGTCATATTTTGTCATTCCATATCTTCGTCTTGGATCAGCATTAAAACTAGACTGAGTTAAACCGACATATGTTTGGTCAGATGACTCGTCTAATTCAAGATATTTGAAAGTTAATTCATGCATGCCTGATGTATATCTTAATTTAGCTAAAATATCAGACTTATCAAAGCCTGTATCACCATTACCAGAAGTGTTTGCAATACTATCAAATCCATCTGTTGAGTTTTCATGAACTTCAAGTAATGCTCCTAGATTCCCAGAATTTACACCATATGTTACGTGAGTTCTAGAAAGAGCATCGCTTCCAACTTCTTGTGTTATGGAACCAGATGTAACCTCAGGTATTGGGGTACTAATCATATTAATAGCTCCACCAATAGTACTTGGTCCTTGTGTTATTGAAGATGGTCCTTTTAGAACTTCAACAGCATGAATTCTTCCTGTAGTTGGGAAATAATAAGCAGATGCTGATGTATAAGGAGCTGGTGCAATAAGAACACCATCCTCCATTAAAGTTACTTTGCTTGATCTATCAGGTGCTGTACCTCTTATAGAGATATTTGGTCTTAGACCATACCCTTCTTCAGATCTTACAAATACACCTGGTACTGCAGACAATACTTTATGAATGTCAGTGTCGACCATTTTAGTTAAATCTTCGTTTGATAGGACAGTTGCTGATCCAGCTACATCCTCTTGAGATCCAACTATAGTTACAGTTTCAATATCCATTTCAGCATAAGCAGTTACGCTAAATAGCACTAAAAATGCTAATGAATTTAAAACTTTAATATTAATACTCATATTAAATACTCCATATATTTATAAAAATTTTGTAAATGATAATCATTATCATTTCGATTTACAAGTTTTATAAAGAAATATTTTATTTTTAAAGTAGTTTTATGATTTTATTGATTATTTAGGCTTTAGAGTTGCCTCTAATAGCAAAATATAAACCTAGAGTAAAAAGGAAAATCTGCTCAGTTTGAAACAATTTAGTAGTAATAAACCATTCTGAATGAACTAAATAAAAAGCTCCTATCATAATAACGCACACTGCCCCTCCAGATAGCCTGGTTATAAGGTTGCCTATATGATTTGAGAAAAAACCGCCAAGAATAATCCCTATTCCTGCTGCCATTTCACCTATAGATACTGCGGAAGCTAAAATATCAGGTATTGGCATACCTCTGCTCTCAAAAGCTACAACCATCCTTTGGGGTGGAAGAGGTAATTTTCCAAGACCATGAAGAAAGAATGCTACACCTAGTGATAATCTTAATAACCATGGAGTAATTCCTAAAAGAGGTTTTGCAATTGCGTCTAGTTTATTGTTTAGATTTTTCATATAACTAAGTTTATTTAAATAATTACATTGAATCAATTTTTTAACTTAAATAAGCGGCTTATTCTCCCCCACTAGATTTAAGCCATCTATATCCAATAGATTATTTAACTCATTATTTCCAATATTAATATTTAAAAACATTAAACCGGCATCATTTGTATTCTCTTCTAGAATACAACCCATGCTGTAAAGTTTTGATCGAATACTCCCTAACGATGCCTCTAAAGATATCCAGCCCTTATAAATACCTTCAAATAAAATCTTACTGATGGATTCTCTTAATATATCTAGTCCTTGATTTTTTTCTGCAGAAATCCATATTTCTTGAGTATCTTGATTTGATCTTGAAGCTAGATCTTTATAACCCTTTAGATCACTCTTATTATTAATGCGTATCTGGGGTATTTGTGAAATACCTAACTCTTCTAACAAGATATCTACTTGAGAAACCTTAAATCTATAATCAGGATCAGAAATATCCACTACGTGAAGCAATAAATCAGCTGATTTAAGTTCATCCAATGTCCCTTTAAAGGATTCAATTAATTGAGTGGGTAAATCTGAAATAAAACCTACTGTATCAGAGAATAAGATAGAACTTAGTTCAGGGTCTATATTCTTCCTTGTAACTGAATCAAGAGTTGCAAATAATTTATCAGCAGCATATTGCTTATTATCAGTTAATCTATTAAATAAAGTAGTTTTGCCAGCATTGGTATAACCCACCAAAGCAACTAACTTATTTTGACTCTTCATTCGGGAATATTGATTAATCTTTTTTTGTTTGTGGCTCTTATTTAGTCTTGCTTTAATTGTCTTAATTCTATTATTAATTAAACGCTTATCTGTCTCTAATTGCGTCTCCCCTGGACCACGAAGCCCTATTCCCCCTTTTTGCCTTTCCAAATGAGTCCAAGCTCTAATTAATCTGGTAGAAAGATGTGTTAATTGAGCCAATTCAACCTGAAGCTTTCCAATGTGTGAAGTAGCTCTTGAGGCAAAAATATCTAAAATAAGTCCTGTCCTGTCAACAACCCTAGCATTTAAGGCATTTTCTAGATTTCTTTCTTGAGAGGGTGATAAAGAGTGATTAAAGATAACTATTTCAGCAGAATTTCTTTCTACAGACCTTTTTATTTCTTCTATTTTTCCCTTTTTAAGGAAATTGCTAGATAAAGGTACATCTTGTTTGCCTGATATCTCGTCTAAGATACTAACTCCTGAAGATTTTGATAACTCTTTAAACTCTTTAAAAGCGTTAATGGCAGATTGTTCTTTTTGCAATGAAGCAACTTCTATTTGAACAATAATTGCCTTTTGAGGGGTCGATATAGGAACTTCAATCATAAATTAATTCTATTGTAGGACTATTTAATAAAAAATTTGATATTATATTTGTAAGTAAGCATAAATTTTTTAATGTTTCGGGAGATATTAATTAATAAAGCAGAACGTACAGCCAAATCAGAGCAAGCTAGTAAAAGACGCAGATCTATAAGACAGATTGCTGCAAGTCAAAAAGAAAATCTATTCAGAAAATTAAGAAAAGCCAAAAAAAAGAAAAAGGCCTAGCCTTAATTGCTTTTTAAGCTAGCTCTATACAATCCAAGGCAAAATTGCCTTCCTGGATTCAGGGTAGTCTTTAAATTCTTTTTTGTACCAATGATGATTTGCTATTGCTCTTGGAAAAAGATTTGCAACAGTCCACAAAAAGAAAACAAAGCCTGAAAGACTCCAAGTAAGAATAGCCCATCCAAACCATTCAATCATCTCGCCAAAATAATTAGGTGATGAGATGTATTTATATAAGAATCCATTGGGGATATGATAACCATTACCCTTCTCTTTCCTAAGATTAATTAAAATATAATCCGATTTAATATTGATATAAAAACCTACAATAAATATAGATAGACCTAACAAAAATATAGAAGAAGTAAGCCAATCATTTGAATAACTAGCAAAATAAAATATCCAAAAAGCCTGAAGCGATACATTAACAATATTAAAAAAGAAGGCTGATAAGGCTATAGCTACCGGCATCTTTTTGCCTTCCATATTAACTTTGTAGGGCCATATAAAAGTTCTATGAATATAGTGAGTAAGCCAAATTATTAAAAAAACTATGTGTGCATAATTTAAATATTCAAAAGCTGCAAAAGCTAGAGCTAGCATTAATATCACACAAGGAGATTCCATTAATATCCATCCTGCTCGAGCTGATATTTCAGGACCCCAACCCTGCTTAATATGCCTTCCATAGGGAGCTACTACGAAAAATAAAGAACAAAAAATAATAAATGCTATGACAATCCAAGTAATTGAGAAAATATAGAATGAGCTCATGATAATTTACGAACCAATTATTAAAGGAGAGTATAGAACTAAGAAACCTGAAAGAGTAAGTGTAAAGACCGTTAAAAGTTCTAATATATTCTTCTGCGAAGTCAGCTCATAGAACTCGTCTATGGACCCATAAAAACTGTCTGCATTAAAAAGCAACGTGCCCACTCCAATTAAATGAAAGAGCATTAATATACCTACAACCCAATTTAATGGAGATGAGTTAAAAAGAACAAAAGCTGTTATAAAAACAAAGAATGCTTCTAATCTAATATAGATTTTTTTATTCTTCTGCATAATAAGCCACCCCATCAGGTGGTAATTAAAAGTTAGTAAAGCGAGGATTAAGATGGCATAAAAAAGGTATAGATAGCCCAATAGAATAATCATATGCATAATTTTATAACCTTTAGCGTATATTGTCTTTTGGTATTAAATAATGCCTTATAATTGTCTTACTTTTTAAAGGAATTCTATGAAAGTTTTATGTTTAGGTGGTAGTGGAGGAATGGGTAGATATGCAGCTAAAGCTATTGCTAATTTTCCTGAAATCACCTCTATAACTATTGCAGACTTAAATGATCATGCTGCAAAGAAATTTGCTGACTCTTTGAACGCTAAAGTTAGTGGAATAGGATTAGATGTAACAAATTCAGAAAATTTAAAAGAGGTACTTGATCAACATGATGTGGTTTTAAATACAGTAGGTCCTTTTTTTAAATTTGGCCTTCCTATATTAGAAGCTTCTATTGAATCGGGATGTCATTACTTAGATATATGTGATGACTGGGAGCCAACCGAAGAAATGCTTAAGCTTGATTCACAAGCAAAAGATGCAGAAATTACAGTAATTATTGGCTTGGGTGCAAGTCCTGGTATTACTAATTTGATGGGTTTAATTGCTATGGAAGAATTAGATTCAGTTGATACTGTTATAACAGGATGGGATTTGAGTAGCGTCAATCCTGCAGAAGAATCATCTCAAACAGGTACTAATGCAGCTATGATTCACGGCATTCAACAAATGACTGGCAAAGTGAAAATATTTGAAGATGGGCGCCTTGATATGGTTCAATCACTCAAAGGGATTAAAGTTAACTATCCGGGCAAGGGTATTTATAAAGCAAATATTTTTGGGCATCCAGAGGCAATATCATTTCCTCATCATTTTCCAAAAATAAAAAATGCAATGAATGTTGCTCACGGTAGTAAGGCTATAGATATTTACATAATAAAAATATTCTTATGGCTTACAGAAAAAAATATTATTTCACATGACAAAGCTGCAAATTTTTTTCATTGGTTGGAAACGAAATCAAACAGGCCTAGTTTTAGGGACGAAAAAGCAGGCTTGCCAGCAATTTATGGTCTTGCTTGTGGAATGAAAAATGGAAAAATTGCTTCAGTTGGAGTAACTTTTGGCAAAAATGACTTAGCAAAAGAGACTAGTATGGGAGAAGCAACAGGCCATCCTTTAGCATTAGGATTAAAACTTTTCCTTCAAGGAAAAATTTATAAATCTGGAGTCTTTGCCCCTGAAGGTGGAGCAATAAATGCTAAAGATTTTTTTAGTGCATATGAAGAACTAGAAGAGCTTAATGAAGGTCTAGATATATCTAGATCGTGGGAGTTATGATTTGAATAAAAAGGTAATTAATATTTCTTTAATTGGCATGCCTGGTTCAGGTAAAACTACTATTGGAGAAAAGTTAGCATCAAAATTAAATCTTAATTTTCAAGATAGTGATCATCTCATTGAGAGTGAAAATAAATTAACTATTCAGTCAATCCTAGATAATGAAGGTTACCTTGAGCTGAGAGCTAAAGAAGAAAATATAATTCTTGATTGTGATATTACTAATAGTGTTTTAGCTACTGGTGGAAGTGCAGTTTATAGCGAAAAAGCTATGGAATTTCTCAGTCACAATTCTTTAATTGTATATCTTGATATACCCATTGATGTGGTCATGCAAAGGGTTGGCGACTATTCAAATAGAGGCTTCGCTGAGCCAAATGATAAATCACCAGAAGATGTTTTTTCTCAAAGAACTAAGTTGTATTTAAAATGGTCTCATTTAAAGATTGATGGCTCTGAAGATATTGATTCGGTTGTTGATAATATAATCGCTTCTATTTAGTTTTTTATATTTAAACTACAACCAAGTAGGAAGCCAATATAACTATTAACCATAAAATTAATGATAGCTGTAAAGGCTTCATTGAAATATTGGATAATGCATCTTTATTTATCTGAGTTCCTATACAAAACAAACCAATCAGAAGAAAAGAGTGACTTAGAATTCTTATAGTTGAGATTATTTCATCACTAAAATTAAGATAAGATCCAAATGAGATCGCAATAACAAAAAATAATACAAAGATTGGTAATTTGGCTTTACTTTGATCATTGTTTTTATACTGTAATGATAAAAATATTACTAAGGGAATAAGCCATAGCGTTCTACCAAGCTTAAGTGTTGCTGCAGACTCAGTAGCAGTATCTCCATAAATCATAGCAGCGCCAATAACCGAGCTAGTATCATGAATAGCCATAGCAACCCATGCGCCAAATTCATTTTGAGATAAATCTAAAAAACTTCCTATTAAAGGAAAAATAATTATCGCCGTTGCATTTAATAAGAAGATGATCGTTATGGCTGTTAATAAATCTTGAGGTTTTGCTTTTAATATTGGTGCCACTGCTGCCATAGCAGTTGCTCCGCATATTGCAGCTCCAGATGCAATAAGTATAGAAAGTTTTTTATCAACACCAATTATTTTTCCTAATAAGATTCCAATAATAAAAGTAAATAAAACTAAGAAGGATATAGAGGGTAAATAAACACTTGCTACCTCAAATGCTTTAGTTATAGATATTGTAAATCCGAGCAGAACTATTCCGATTTGGAGTAATCTAGACCCAATAGATTTGGTAATAAAATCTTGATGGAGATTCAAACCAATTGAATAACTGATGCCTAAAAATATTGCTACTATCGGAGAGCTAATCCATAGCGTCACTATAATTAATAAGATACCAAAGAATTCCTTCATATTGTTATTTTACTCTAGATAAAAAAAAGCCCTGCATCTGCAGGGCTTTTTAATTTTCTTTCTATGTTAGAAATTATATGAAAGGCGCATACCGTATGTAGCTTGAGGCCTTGCCCAAATAGCTTTACTAAAGCCTAATGGAGCTGTTGCTTCACCTATGTGCATAACATTAATTTCATCAGTAATATTTTGGCCATATATATCTATGCGCCAATTTGAATCTTCATTTACAGGAGTGATTGAAATTTGAGCATTCAATTCAGTCCATGATTCAACTTTATCAAATTCAAGATTAAATAAAGATGTATATCTCTCACCTTGAGTATATGCATCTAGTCTGAAATCTATATTGTAATCAGATGTATTTAATGTGTATTGAACACCAACATTAGCCATTAATTCAGGATGGGTAAGTTGGTTTCCACTAATATCTGATAATAAGCCATCACTAATAACATCAGCTGGATTACATCCTAATAATGCACAAACAGCAGGTACCATATATTGTTCATAATATGATCTTACTGCGAGCGATGGTAAGTGACCTGGGACTAAACCAGTTTGAAGGAAACTAACTGGAGTAGGAAGACCTGATGATCTGTCCCCGTGGAATTCAGCAGGAATAATAATTCCATCTTGTAATCCGTATGGAGCCCATCCGCCTGCTAACCATGTTTGGAAAATTGCAGCAGCTACATCTTTTCTTACGACAAAGACTTCAGAATCAGCTGCGTCTTTCATCATATGCCAGTCACCACATCCAGAAGTTAAACATAAATCTGCATTAACTGGATTTAGTAAGAAAGTTCCGTCAGCTACTTCTGAATTTTCATAACTTATTCCAGCATTGATTTTCCAATTTGGAGCTGAAGGTGGAACCCATAAGAATTCAGCTTCAACACCACTCATTGTTACATCAACACCTTCGTTAACTCTTGTTTTAGCAATAATTTTTGTAACCTGATAATCAGCTGCATCATAAACATATGCAGATGCATTTAATCTCATTCCTTTTTCAGGGAAGTCTGTTTTAATACCAAATTCAAGTGCTTTTAAATCAGTTGAAGGGAATACTTGAGGAGTATCAGGGTATTTAGCAGGATCTAATGGAGGGTTAAATCCACCGCCTTTAAATCCTTGTGAAATACTCGCATAAACCATAGTAGTGTCATTTAATATATGATCAACCACCAATCTTCCAGTGGTATTTTCATAACTAACTTCAGGGTCACCAACAGCACCGGCGCCATACCAAGAATCACCAAATTCAGGTAAAGAAGTACCTGGTAATGGAGTAAAACCTCCACCAGCAGTACCAAAACCAGCCTGACTTAAGAATGGAGACCTTCCATACTGCTCCTTATAATCTTGAGTATGTCTTAAACCAATAGTGTATTTAGTTTTTTCTGAGGCTTGATAATAAAGTTCTCCAAATAATGCGCTACTTCTATTCGCTGAAATAGTACTAGATCTATATAGCGGGGCATATAATTGAACAGCGCCTTGAGGAAAGCCTGTTAACAGTGTAGGAGGAACTAGTGATAAAGCATCTAAACCGTTAGCAGCAATATCATAAACACTTTTGCCTCTACCAACAGTATGAATAGCTCCAAATAAGAAGTTCATATCGCCATCAAAACTAGATTGCATTCTTGCTTCGTATACTTCTCTTTCTGTAGCTGGATTATATTGTCTATCAAATCCATCTGGATAATTCATAACATCGGTAATACATCCACCATAGACACCAAAAGTTCCATCATCAATATTACAATCTGGTCCGTATCCACTCATTGGCACATAACCGCCTGGGAAATATGGGTTATCTTTAAAACGTAACTTATCCATTTCTTCAGAAACGTAAGTACCGGTTCTATCGTAAAGTCGATCTTTTCTCATCATTGAAACAGTAGCATCCCAATTATCATTAACCTTATGGTTAATAATTAATTGAGAAATATCTGAATCAACTATGTAGCGAGGTAACCCTCTAATGTTAGCTTCCCAAAAGCCCTGAGGAGCTCCTGACATATCTGTTACTGGAGTAAAATCTAAGATACCTGTCAAAATAGCTAAGTTTTCAACATAAGTAGCCATTGGATGGGTTAATTCATGGACTAATGCTCCGCCTGGTGTACAACCAAATACTAAAGATGGGTCTCTTTGACAATAGGCATTATTTACATAATGACGCATTGAGTCTTCATCGTATGCATCATGAACAAAAGTAATATCAGTATCGTCATTTACATCCCAAGCAATTGTAAATCTCCATGCTTCATTGTCTCTATTATTAACATGACTAACTGTTGACTTAGAGTAAATATTCTTAATATCTCCGTCACGAGTAGTGCTAGAAGTAGCTAATCTAACTCCAACTTTATCGCCAAGAGGGAAATTGACCATAGTTTTAAGTTTTCTAAGATTATAGCTACCTGTCTCTACTTTAACGCTTGCTAGAGTTTCTCCAAGTACTGGTCTAGCAGTAATTAAGTTGATAGCTCCACCCACTGAATTCTTTCCATATAAAGTACCTTGAGGTCCTCTTAAGATCTCAATACGCTCCATATCAAAAAATTCACCATCTTGCATGGTGTAAGAACCAACTGGTAAATCATTTATATGCGTTTCAACTCCACTTTCAGCAGTAGCAGAAACAGCTAAGTTTGTTATACCTCTAATATTATAGGATCCGCCTGATGAATCAGAGCCTTGGAAGCTTAAACTTGGAGTAACTAATTGAAGGTCTGAACCATCTTCAATTTGTTGGTCTTCTAGCATTTGTGGCGTTAAAGCTGTAACAGCTATAGGCACATCTTGAAGACTTTGCTCTGTTCTTTGAGATGTAACAACAATCTCTTCTAGAACTGCAGTATCAGATTCTGCTGCGATAATATTAGTACTAAAGCTTGAAGTGATAAGGATTAGAAAAGAAAATCCTAATAATTTTTTATAAATACTTGAACTCATAATATTCCCCCATATATGAATTAATTAAATTATTATTATCTATACTTATAGGAAGTGCCCTAAATATAGATAATTCATATATAAGAATTTATAGGGAATGAACGCATAATGCAAGGTTTGAAAACATATTAATAAGTATGTTATTTCTTGAATCTAAAGGAAATTCTTCCTAAAAATCAAATAACCTACCCTCAACAATGGTACCTTTAATTTTGATACCCTTAATCAATAAATGATCAACTGTTAATGGATTCTCTTCTAAAAGAGTAAAATTGGCATATTTTCCTGGGCTTATTGAGCCATAATCTGATTCTAGCCCTAATACGTATGCAGCATTTAAGGTAACTCCTTTTAGAGCATTAAGTGAAGAGATTCTTTGATTTGGCCCTGCTACCTCGTTGGCATAATTAATACGATTAACCGCTGCATGCATTAAAGCTAAAGGTGATGCTGGTGCCATTGGCATGTCTGAGTGGAGTGATAATCTAATATTTGCTCTAGCTACATCTCCCAATCGAACCATTTCTTGAGATCTTGCATAACCAATACCGACTTTGCTATATAAATCAGATAAAACAGGAACATAATAAGGGTTTGCACTAACAATAACTCCTAATTGTTTCATCTTTTCAATTTGATCAAATGCTGAATAGCCAAAATGAACAATGGTTGTTCTATGATCATCACGGGGATTTCGAGCCATATTGTCTTCTAGAACTTCTAATATTCTGTCCAAGCCAGAGTCGCCATTTTGATGAATATGAATCTGATATCCTGCATCCCAATAAATTCTAAAAGTTTCTTTAAATATATCTTCTTCCATTAACCAGACGCCTTGATGCCCATCTAAATAACCATCTCTCAAAACCATATTCTGAGAATACATAGCACCGTCAGAAAAGAGCTTTATATGTTTTGGAAGGTACTGAACCTTGCCCTCGCCCCAATTTAAGAGTGCTTCTGTTTCTTCTAATAACTCAGAATTATTAAAATGCTCAAGCATATATAAGGCGCTTGGAATAAATAATGACCTAAAAGGAGTGTCTGTATCACCAAATACATAATTTTTAGCACCTTGAGTTAATTTGTTATACATGGCACCAGGATTAGCAATTAAAGTTATTCCTTGTTTATGAATATATTCTTCTGTTATAGATAGACCCCCTATTATTCTTTGAGGTGCAGCAAGAAATTGCATAATCTTAGGCATAACCATTATCAAACCTCTCTCTGAGAAATGGCCTTCTTCATAATTAGCTAATTTTTTCTCTTCAGCATTTAAACCCTTCAAATCTTCTTTAGCTATTCCAAAGAATTCTAAAGCCTTAGAGTTCATAATAAATTCGTGGAAAGATCTATGAATAATTAAGATAGGTCTGTCTGATGAAATTTTATCTAAGTCATCTTTGGTTAACTTGCCATGAAAATAATGATGAAATCCCCAGCTTATCAAAGGATCATTTGTGTTCATGCTAGATTCAAGTTCTTTAAGTTTCTTTAGATACCCTTCTCTGTCTCTAATGCCAGTACTTTTTTTATTTAAAACTGTCCAATCATCAATGGCAACTATTTCAGAATTCATGGTAATTGCAGCTAGTAAGGGATGAATATGATGCTCTATAAATCCTGGGATAAGAACATCGTTCTTATGCGTAAGATCAACTGGAGTGTTAGGGAATTCTTTTATTAAATCTTCTTTAGCTCCAACTGCATGGATTCTATCGTCTCTAATTAAGACGGCAGTTGCATTGGGGTAATCTGAATCTAAAGTAACAAGATCTTTTGGAATAATAATTCTATCTTCTGCTAGAGAAAGTAAAGAGAAAGATGTAAATAAAAAAAATAAAAATTTCAACATTTATACCATGCTAACAGCTATTATAATTTTCTAAAATCAAATAATTGAAGATATATATTAAAGGATTTAATATTGATCAATGCCTAACATAGATAAACTTATTGAAGACCTTACTTTAGAAGAAAAAATTATTCTTCTAAGTGGGTTTAATTCTTGGTATACAAACAAAATTGATAGATTAGATATCCCTAGTATTAAGATGTCTGATGGGCCCAATGGAGTAAGGGGTGATTCAAACTCAGGCAAGTCTTCAGCTTGTTTCCCTTGCGCTATTTCAATTGGTTCTACTTGGGATATGGATCTTATAAATGAATTGGGTATTGCGCTTGGAGAAGAGGCTAAAATAAAAGATGTTGATGTTCTGCTTGGCCCCACTATTAACATCCACAGACATCCTTTAGGCGGCAGACATTTTGAGAGTTTTTCAGAAGATCCTTTTCTTTCGGGGAAAATTGCTACTGAATATGTGAAAGGTGTCCAATCACAAAATGTTGCAGCTTGTTTAAAACATTTTATTGGTAATGATACTGAGTTTGAAAGACATCTTGTAAGCTCGAATATTGATGAAAGAAGCTTAAGAGAAATATATTTGCTTCCATTTGAAATGGGAGTTAAAGATGGAAATGCTCAAGTGGTTATGAGCGCCTATAACAAATTAAATAATATTTATTGCAGTTCTCATAAAGAATTACTTATAGATATTTTAAAAGATGAATGGGGTTTTGACGGTTATGTTGTGAGCGATTGGGGTGCTGCTTTAGAGGTGGAAGAAAATGCAACGGGCGGTCTTGATCTTGAAATGCCTGGGCCTGCTAGAAATTGGGGAGAGAATTTACTTGCCCTAGTTAAAGAGGGAAAGGTAAAAGAAAGTTTAATTAATGACAAAGTAAGAAGAATATTGAATGTTGCAAAATTCTCTAAAAGGTTTGAAAACCCAGGAATTAAACCTGAAGAAAGTCATGACACTCAACCAAGAAGAGATTTGCTAAGAAAGTCTGCCGCAGATGGGATGGTGTTACTTAAGAATAATGATCTGCTTCCTTTAAAATCAGATCTAAAAAAACTTGCAATTATTGGCCCCAATGCAAAAGAAGCTCAAATAATTGGGGGTGGGAGTGCAAGTCTAAAACCCCATTATCAGATACATCCTCTTGCAGCCTTCCAGGATAGATTGGGAGACAATATAAAAATTTCATATGCGAAAGGTTGTCATACCCATAAATTCTTGCCCAAGATTGATGAAAACCTTATGGAGAAAGAGTTAAGTGGTGATGAGGGATTCTTGGTTGAATATTTCCAAGGCTCTGAATTTGATAAAAATCTATTGGCTAAAGAGTATTTAAAGGGCAGTAAATTTTGGGTATTTGAAGGTTTTGCTAAAGATGTAATATCGCAGCTGGAAAGACCAGATATTTCTGTAAGATTTTCTTGCAACTATACACCTGATATTTCTGGTCAACATGAATTTGAAATATTTGGTATTGGTCAATCTCGTCTTTTTATTAATGGTGAAGAGCTTATAGATAATTGGACAGAAACTAGTCCCGGAGAAGCTTTCTTTTCATTTAGCTCGGATTCTAGAAAAGGATCAGTGGAGTTTAAAGAAGGAGAAACCTATCTGATAGAAGTTAAATATAAATTTGAAGGAAACTTCCCTGCAATATACATTGGCTGCCAGCCTCCAGATAAAGTAAACCTTTTTGATGAAGCGATAAGTGCTGCTAATGAATCTGATCAAGTGGTGTTAATTGTTGGCACTAATTCTGATTGGGAAACTGAAGGTAATGATAGAAGTGACTTCAATTTACCAGCCAATCAAAACCATTTAATCGAAGAAGTTTTAAAAGCTAACCCAAATACTATAGTTGTTCTAAATACTGGCTCGCCTGTAAAAATGCCGTGGGTTGATAAAGCAGATGCAATAATCCAAACCTGGTTTGCAGGACAAGAGTTTGGTAACGCTTTGGTTGATCTTATGACTGGAGCAATCAATCCATCGGGTAAATTACCCACCTCCTTTCCTATTAATCTAGAAGATACTCCGGCATATAAATGCTACCCAGGAAAAGACCTACAAATGGAATACGAAGAAAAACTTCTAGTGGGTTATAAGTGGTATGACAAACAAAACATTAAGACGCTCTTCCCTTTTGGTTATGGTCTTTCTTATACAAAATTTACTTACTCCAATCTTAAGATTCAGCAAGATAAGGATGACATTTTATGCACATTCAATGTTCAAAATAGTGGGAATTGTTCTGGAGCAGAAACTGCCCAATGCTACGTTGCTTATAAGGGTGCTACAGAAGAGGAGCCTTTGAAAACTTTACAAGGTTTTGACAAAACACTCCTTGCACCAGATGAAGATAGCCAAATACAAATTTCTCTAAATCGTAGGAATTTCTCATATTGGAATACCGACAAAAAGGAATGGGAAGTAAAGCCAGGATCGTATGAAATTATGATTGGTTCTTCAGCTGAAGATATTCATCTTCAATCAGAAATCAATCTATAGCCAATTCTTTCATCTCTTCATCACTTAAAAGAATTTGAGTTGCTTTAATCGAGCTATTGGTTTCAAAGATGGTTCTGGGACCTATTAATGGAAAAATTAGTGAAGATTTATGCAGAACATAAGCAAGTGCAATTTGAATCGGCTCTACATTTTTTTGCTTAGCCATTTCAAAGCATTTTGCCCTTCTCTTTAGGTTTCTTTCATCATGCCAAACTCTTTTTTCTTCTTCTAAAGAAGGGTTGGAAAAATGCTCATTGGAGGTAACTTCTTTTTTCTTAATAAAAAAACCTCTTGCCTGACTTGACCAGGGGAATAGCATAATCTTATTTTCAATTAAGTAATTAATATAGTCATCATTAACGCCAACACATCCTGGCCAAACCGGATCAATCATTTCAGCTAAACTAAAATTATTGCTTAAAACTTTAAAAGCTTCTCTTTTCGACGCTTGTGCATAATCTTGAGCTTCAGAAAAACGCTCTAACCCCCAATTAGATGCGCCTATTAAGTTTATTAGCCCTTCATCTTTTATCTCATTCAAAGCATCAATAAATTCTGCCACTGGAACTTCTGGATTATCTCTATGAAGACAAAAAATATCTAACTTCTCAATATTTAAACGTTGAAGGGATTCTATAATTTGGGGTTTAATAAATTTAGGTTCGCATTCTGGAGTATGGGCGCCTTTTCCAAGAACAATAATCTTATCTTCAAGTTGACGTGAATTAATCCAGTCTCCTAAATATTTATCACCTTTCCCATTGTTGTATATATAAGCAGTATCAAAAATTCTTCCTCCTGCACCATAAAAATGATCAAACATGGTAAATGCATGTAGACTTGATGTTTGATTATCACAACCAAAGGCTAATCTTGAAGCATCTTTTTCAAGATCATCTAATGTATTATTTTTAAGTTGAGGTTCTTGTATATGAAAGAATTTTGACTCTGGTATAGGAGATTCATTAAAGTTATTCAAAGGACATTTTATACCTAGCTCTCTTCTCCATTGATCAAGCCACAGCATATTACTTTGAGTATCCGTATGAGAAATAAAGTCAGATTCAATTTTTTTATCCTGAATGCATTGAGAAGCATGATCAATTTCTCTTGTAAATAATCCGATTGAATCTTTGTATGGGATCTCTTTTACCAACTTTCCAGAATCAAAGATTTGTATAGAAGATGTGCCATCTTGAAATTGACCGCAATGCCAGGGTTGAGAAACAATTAATTCAGTAGATCCTGCTGAAATGATTAGATTATTAGTAAAGTCTTCATTTATAGCGCAACTTATTTCTGCTTCAATCTTATCTGAGAAAATTAAATGCGCTCGTGATTGAAGATCAACGCCCGTTTCATCAAGTATTCCGGTTGCGCTAATACTAACAGGGTCGGCATACGGCAAATCTTGTAAAGCCCCTGCTATTAATTTACTCATAGACAATGGATAACATCCAACATCTAAAATTGCACCTCCGCCCAACAATGGATTTCTTAAGCGATGTTCTTTTGGTAAATCTGCAGAAAATCCAAAAGAGCTTTTAATAATTATTTTATCTTGTGTGTCATTAAAGACATTTAAATTATCAAGAATATTAGTAGTCTGTGGGTGGGTGCGATACATATATGCTTCCATCAAAAAAACATCAGCCTCTTGAGCTAAATTTAATAAAACCATACTTTCTAGGTGATTCATGGTTAAAGGTTTTTCACACAAAATATGCTTCTTGCTTTTAATAGCTTCTATTGAATAAAAGTAATGTGAACTATGGGGTGTCGCTATGTAGACAGCGTCTATTTCTTTTGAAGCAATAAAGTCTGGAAAATTGGTATAAGGAGATATATTAAACTTTGAGGAAAAAGCATTAACTTTCTCTTGATCTCTTCCATAGACACTTACTAAATCTGAGTTCTCACAATGTTTTATTGAGTGAGCAAATGCGCTAGCAATATTCCCAGGTCCAATAATGCCCCACTTAATATTAGGCATTTGAAAGTCTTCTGTTTTCAATCTCTTTAATAAGTTCTTTATGAAAAGCTTTATCAATAGGATAGAAATAAACTAAAGCAAAACTAATACAAACGCCGCCAAGAGGTATCCAAGTCATTAAAGATTTCAAGCCATCTAGTGTTTCTTGAGTTTGAATCTCATTAGGTTCAAAACCAATTTTTGTTAAAGCTATTCCTAAAATAACAGCAGCAAAAGCTATAGCTCCCTTTTGAGCAAAGGTCATAAATCCATACAATGAAGATTCTGTTCTTATACCAGATTTCCATTCACCATATTCAATAGTATCAGGCAGCATAGACCAAAAAAGCACTCCTGTTGCGCCATTACCAATACCTATTAGACCAAGAATAACAAGTAATTCATTTAAAGTTCTAATAGGGTAAAAATAAAATACTAAGAATCCAATAAGTAAGAATGTCATTGAAATCATCCATGCATTTTTCTTACCTATTTTTAAAGCAGCAAAAGCCCACAATGGTATAACTGCAAATGACACGCCGCTACTAACGCCCAGAATTAAGCCTTGATATTCATGCAGGTCCAAATAATATTTAGAAAAGTAAATCAAATTATTATTAAACATTAGCGTGGTTGATCCTAGAATTAGTATTGATCCAAAAACAATCCAAAAAGGATAATTGTTTGCAACTGATTGTGAGACCTTTTTAAAACTGGGTAGCTGGGATTTATTAAATTCAAAATTTCGCTCTTTAACAAAATAAACTGTGATACTAAGAATAAAAATAGCAGTTAGGCCTGCAACTAAACCCAAATACACAAAACCAAGAGCTTCTTCTCCGCCGCCAAACCAAAGCACAATAGGAAAACCAAAAGCAGATACTGTTAGGGTTCCAAAAGATGCAGCTAACATTCGAGCAGTAGTTAATTTTGTTCTCTCATCACTATCATCAGTAATCCTAGCTGTTAGTGATGAATATGGAACACTAACAATGGTGAAACAAGTCCTATGAATTAGATTAACTGCCAATAAAAAGGCAAATAAAGTTGTGCCTTCAAAAGGAGGAACCCAAAGCAGCAGAACGAAAGACAAAGCTAAAGGAATTGATCCATAAAAAATATAGGGGCGATAACTGCCCATTTTAGTTCTAGTCCGTTCAGCCATATAACCCATAAATGGATCAGTAATAGCATCCCAAGCAATCCCTAGTGCATAAATCCAACCTGCTAATAAAGGTGAAATGCCTACAACATCTGTATAAAAATAAAGTAAATATAAACCAACACCGCTCCAATAAAGACAAATAGCATAATCACCTATTCCATAGGCTGCTCTGATTTTATTACTAATAATATTGGTGCTCATAAAGTTTATTTAAGTATTTTTGTATATCTAATGTATATGAAAAACTCCTATATTGCATACTAAAAATATGTAAGACTATGTAAATGAAATTTCACGAAGGTTTTGTAGAAAAAAATGGCGTAAAAATTGCCTATCGTGATTATGGTCCAGAAGAAGCTGAGCCTATACTTTTGGTTCATGGCCTTGGCGCCCAACTGGTTCACTGGCCGCCTCATTTAATTGATCTTTTAATTGAAAATAATTATAGGCCTATTACTTTTGATAATAGAGATGCTGGTTTATCTTCAAGATTCTTTAATAAGCCATCATTTATTCTGGGTTATCTGCGTTATTTTTTACGCTTACCAATGAAGACTGAATACAGCCTTGATGATATGGCGCAAGATGGCATTAATATATTAAATGAATTAAATATCAAGAAGGCACATATCCTAGGAACCTCTATGGGAGGCATGATTAGTCAGATTATTTGTTCTATTTTTCCAGATAAAGTTAAATCTTTTACTTTAATCGCCTCAACAGCATCAGTTCCAGGACCTCTAAATGGCGCTTCAAAAGAAGTAAGAGAAATTATGTTAGAAAGATCAAAGAGTGAAAATCCTACTATTGACGAAGTGTGCGAAAGAGAGATTAAATGGGTATCAGCAATTGGTATGGAGGGAAGAGAATTAGACACTCCTGAGTTTAGAGAAGAAACTATTGCAAACTATAATCGAATTAAAAATAGAAGAGATGGTTTTGGGTATGCAAGACAATTAATAACAATACTTGCATCAAAGAATAGAATTAAAAGAGTTAAGTTAATTAAAGCCCCCACTTTAATAATTCATGGTCAAGAAGACCCGGTTATTAATGTGAAAAATTCACATAAGATGCATCAACTTATTCCAAATAGCGAGCTAGTCATCATTCCAAACATGCGCCATCTAATTGAAGAAGAGATTTTAGATCAGTTTAAAGATAAATTAGTATCTCATTTAGCTAGTAATTCCTAAGTAAGGTTTTTAGAAGTTTTTATATTAAAAAAGGGGCAAGAGCCCCTTTTTATTTATAAGAATTAAGTTTTACTCAGCGAAATCAAGCCCTTTTGCTTTTTCAACTTCTCGCTTATTAGGAGTAACTGACTCTCTAAAAGGCACGTCAACAATTTCTGCGTCTACTGGGACTCCAGGTGAATCAGAATATTCATCAGGCAATCTAACCTGCATTTTTGTTCCTACCTCTGATGAGCTCCATGGGACCCAACCAAGTGCTACGTTCGTATTTAGTTCTGGAGACCACCATGGAGAGGTTACATAACCCATATCATTTCCATCAGTGTCTGCGATCAACCAGAAATCTGGAGCATAGTCAGTAATATTTTTTCCGCCAAGAGTCATTCCAACCATTCTCATCTTAAATGGAGCTTCTCCTGCATCAATCATATCTCGTTGTCTTTCAAGTTCTTTTTTACCAATATAATCAGCTTCTTTATTTCTTGGTACTTGGTAATATAAATTAACCTGAAACGGAGAAGTTTCATGATCTAAATCTTGACCCCAAGATAAAATACCAGCTTGAATTCGACGATGGTGAGCAGGTGCTATAACCATTAGACCAAATTCTTCACCAGCTTCTAACACTGCATTCCAAACCTTTTCAGCATTTTCATGAGCATCACGCACGTATATTTCATAACCTTTTTCACCAGTAAAACCAGTTTGACTGATGACTACTTCTGCTCCCCCAATATTGGTTTCCATGAGGCCATAATAAGGAATCTCTCTAAGCTCTTCACCAGCAAGTTTAGCCATAAGATCTTCAGATAAAGGCCCTTGGATTTGTAAAGGACAGACATCAATTTCATCGATTTCAACATCATATTTTTTAGTAACATTTACACCTTGAAGCCAAAGCAATAGATCGCTGTCAGAAATAGAAAACCAAAATTCATCTTCTGCTAATCTCAATAAAACTGGATCATTTAAAATACCGCCTTTATCGTTACATAAAATTGCATATTTCCCATTACCTGGTTCAATTTTGGTTGCGTCACGAGTAATCACATAATCAGTAAAAGCCTCTGCATCTGGACCCTTAACTCTTATTTGTCTTTCAACGGCAACGTTCCACATGGTAACTCGATTAACCAATGCATCGTATTCGACCATAGCGCCACCATCTTCAGGCCTGACGTATCCCCTAGGGTGATAGATACGGTTATAAACCGTAGCTCTCCAACAGCCAGCTTCATGAGATAGGTGCCAAAAAGGCGACTTCCTAACTCGGGTTGAGATTAATAATTCTGTAGGCGTTCGACCACTTTGCCTAAGGTTATATGGTACTACTCGATCGCTCTGATCGACGCTTGGATGATTTGGATGAGTCATATTGCCCCCTTGTGAATTTATGACAAATTTAAAAATTTATCATCTGATTAAACGACATTTTTTTAATTTTGTAAATCAAAATTTTAAATAGATTTATGCATAAAAATTAACCATTATTTTGTGCATTTTTTTTTACAAAAATAATGAATAAAATTGTGAATTTAATGAGACCTAAGATCTAAACTAATAAGCTTTAAGAGTTAAAATTATTTACTAAAAGAAGAGTCGATAGTGCCTTTAAAACAATTAATGATGTAAGGATATCTATCTGTTACATAATAACCATATTGACCCTTATAAGTCATTCCGTTGCATTCATCTAGATCACCAGCGTCAGTCCATTCCCAGTCCTCTTCATAGATCCCTGTATATGCTCCGCCGGGGTTGGTATTACTTTGTATTCCCCGGCTTCCTTCTTTTAAAGAATAACCAGATATAACTTTGCGATATAGTCCTGTTGTGTCGTCTAAAATATATGATCCATATATAGGAAATCCATCAGCTGCAAATCCAATAAATGGAGAGCCATCTCCAGATGGATTGTCATCAAACATGGCATTAGGATTGCCATGATAGTGATAAGTTCCATCTCCTTGAACATGAGCATTATGGAGGTCGACCCCAAACATAGATGTGTAC
>Ga0208277_1000244_pt1 | contig 33597 bp, 33 predicted proteins | sample ETNtaG_5_FD_185782 | JGI IMG/M metagenome (GOLD analysis project Ga0208277, IMG submission 185782) | Marine microbial and viral communities from oxygen minimum zone, Eastern Pacific Ocean - ETNP201406SV205 (SPAdes) (version 2) | ecosystem: Environmental > Aquatic > Marine > Oceanic ...
AAGTCTTGATGTTTATTTTCTGATTTTTCTCCCTAATCTTTGCTAGCTTTGGAGTTAGTGCTTCAGATTCATTATCTAGATTTTTAATTATATTTGGCAACTGTTCTTTCAATGCCCTCCTTCGAATTAATAATGATTCAGCAATCTCTTTAGGAGTTATGCTAAGTAAACTCTCTGTATCCACGTGGTACCGACTTAATTTCATCATTAAAATGTCTCTATTCTAATCAAATAGGGTTTCATTCATACGGTACTACTCTAGGGGATGTATTGATGGCGAGGAGTTTACCTACTAATACTCCTTTCATACTACTTCTAATAACACTCCTTTGCACATGTTCTTTATCGCATTTAGATCAATTTGAATCAACAATTCTAAACCAAAATAATACTCAAAACACTAATTCTAATGAAGTAAATTTTACTGCAGCCGGAAGTGATAAAATATCAATCATTGGCCAACCCATCCACTTGGGAGATTATGTTCATGCTTCAATTTTAATTCATAATCAGGGCGATATTAGAGATAGTGTTAGGCTGGTAGTTGAAGGAATGGATGATTCTATCTGGTTCGGCGAATATGTCGAAATAGATTCTGGTTCAAGTAGGGAAATCTCTGTCTCATTACTGCCTTCAAAAGTTGGAAATAATGAATTTAACTGGAGTGTATATAGTCCCGGAGGAGGAATAGATGAAGACTTAAATGGTTCTTTTTCTATTGAAGTAAGGGATAAACAATCATTGCAAATAGAATTCAACTCTTACTTATGGACTTCTGAGGAAGGGCTACAGGCCATATCTCGCGTTTATCTTTCTGAGGGTGTTTCCAGAGACATCATGGTAATGATATTTGATAACGATGATAAAGATAATCCACTTCAGTCATTGCAATTATCTTTAGATTATGGTAGTAGGATAATTATTTTTGATTTGGGAGATCCTATTGTAGATACTCTATTTATTGAAGCAATCCCAATTTATTGGAATCCGGTTTTCTTTAATTCCGAAAATACTAGTACTCTCTCAGTAAATCCCCCCGTTACTTCAGTTGAAATTGAGTTCGATAATGTCTATCCTCAAAAACCCTCTGAAAATGAAAATATATCCTTTGAATATACTGTCACTAATACAGGAAATAGCAAGATTAACTCCGGTTTAATACGCCTCATTATATCTGATCAGACAATTCTTCATGAAGAAAACTTCCCTTCATTATTACCAAATGCAACTTATTCGGGGAAAATCATTATCACAGAGTGGCCCTATACACAGTCGACAAATGTATCTATTTACTTTATCTCAGAGGAATATTATGCCAGTAATTGGATATTAATAGATTCTACAATTTCTCTGCAATCCGACAGCCTCCCTTTTGATATTTATGCTGTTTCTTATGGTACAGTGGCTGGTTTAACAGTGGTTATAATGGTAAAAATAGTTATCAGTGCTGTTGCAAATAGGACTCCTTCTACAATAAATGATTCTAAATTAAGGCCACCGCGAGAATCAAGGATAAATGCTAATAAGTCTAGAAAACAAGAAAAAAGAGAAGTATCTTGCCCTTTATGCGAACAAAGATTGAATGTACCCCTCTCTCATGAGGGACTTGTTAGGTGCCCATCCTGTGGGTCAAATTTCGAAGTATTGTCATTATCTGAGAATGTTCCTCAAGAGATAAATCTTGATGAAGCCCAAAAAGAAGTATCTGAAGGTAATGATGAAATTGAGATTCTTTCTTCTTCTTCCGAAGGAGATATGTTGAATTGCCCCTCTTGTGAACAGAAACTTAGAGTACTAGAGAGTAAAAGGCCAGTCAGAGCGCGATGCCCAGCATGCAGATGTGAATTTATGGCTCTCTCAAAGGAGAAATAATATGTTAGAGCTTAGTGAATTTGAGGAAATGTATCTTAAAAGGATATTTGAACTTCATTCAGATAAACCAGATCAGATAGTAAAGACTACTCAACTTGCAGAATCTATGGATGTTAGTGCTGCGTCTACGACCCAGATGCTTTCTCGACTTTCTAAAAAAGATTTATTGACATATCTTCCTTATCGTGGTTGTAGATTGACTCCAATTGGTTTCGTTAGTGCAGCAAGAATAAAAAGACGAGAGGCTCTTGTAGAAATCCTTTTAGTCGATATCATCGGTTTTAAAGGAGATATCAATGCAGTGGCGTGTAAAATAGAACATGCTATCGATGAAGAACTAGAACTTACTCTGGATAATATGCTCGGCTATCCTGAAACCTCTCTCTCGGGCGTAAGGATACCACTAGTTGAGAGAAAAATGGAATCAATACAAGATAATTTATTACCATTAAATTGTTTACCAGATAAAACAGAGGCCATTGTAGAGTTGATTGCAATGAATGATAGTGAGAGAAAAACTTTGGAAGTATTTGGAATTAAGTTGGGCTCTAAAATCAATAAAACTAATCATCAATTTAAAGTAGATGGCAAAAATATTGATATCTCCAATTCGCTTTCCCATAAAATACTCGCTAGAGTTTCCCACTATCCTAATTCCTGAGGTTAATTTATGTCTGATGATAGTTCCATTATGAGCAACAATGATGATTCAGAAAAGTCTGATCTAGAATCAATGTTGGATGATTTGACTAGTGAAAGCCCAATAACTCAAAAACTAGAATTTGATAAGAGTTACGAATCGCAAAACATTAAAGAAATTCCTGACAAGAAATCCAAATATAAAAACCAAGAACTGATACTCACTGGAATCGATGATTTACTAATTAGTGGTGGTGCAAGATTAATTTTATTTCTCCCTTTGATTGTAGTGATCCTATTTGGGCTTGCTCAGTCATTTAGTAACTCAAATCCAGATTGGTGGGCGAATAGTGTTCAGGATTTGTTATTTGACCAAGATATTTCAACATCTATTTATTTTATCTCACTTTTGATAATGATAGCAGATTTATCGTTATTGATAATATTACTTAGATTAATTTATGTTACTAGACAAATATTTATTTTAGAAGCAAAAGAAATTACTAATTCTGGCATTACATTCAACAGCCAACATGGATATGCTCAAATGAAAGAGACCATAGATGGGTCTTCAAGACAACTAAATGTAACTACTGGTTTGATGTTCTTAGCAACACTACTACTCTCTGTATCACTTTATTTTTCTACTCAACAATCATCTGAGCTACCTGTTATGATAGCACTTTCTACTGGTGCTTTGTTATCTGGTCATGGCGTTTACATGGTTTCTAGCCGATCACGTTTCAACACGGTTAATCCTTGGGGGCTATTGGACGCTTTTTCTACACCCATACATCCAGCACTTTTGAAAAGGCCATTCTCAGATATCATTAGATCTCATGTGGACCCTCTTCTTTTAGTAAAAGTTTCAAGTTATGTGAATTCTCTTTCTTCAAAACTTGATAAAGAACATTCAATAACTGACCTACAAGAAAATCTACTACATTTATTGCATTTACGAAGGTCAGGTTTGATATCAGACGAAATTTTTAGAAATGTTCTTGGAGAAATTATTGATGAAGAAGTTATTGAACAGATATTTCAGCACCCTGAGTTAGGAGAAGAGACCTGGAATCGCCTTCTAACGCATGCTGGTTTACGTTGCGCACCATTTTTCCGACTTCATGACAGATTACGCATGCATCAAGAAAATGAGAATTACGACGGAGAAATTTGGTTTGATGTAGATATGGAGAATTTGACATTAGGCAATGCAAATTTATTCGCCTACGTCTTGAACCAGAGTTCCGAGGCGCGCCAACTAATACTTAGAGTACAAACCCCAGACTTTAGACCTAATGAGTGTGTTTATGGTTTAAAAATACCTCCTTATGATGAGGAAAAAACACTTAACAATATTAATTCTATAGCCAAATCTTTACCTCGAACCTTATCATCTACAAAAATTGTCTGGCAGAGTCTGATACCATCATCAACAGGAGAGGCAACTGTAACAGTCCGTCTAGAAGATACATCTGGCAACTTAGTTTCAGGAAGGGTTTTGACAGTTCAAGTCCGTTCTGATATATTCACGAGGCTTAGGTTAACTACAGGTGCTTTACTGATGATTGGCGCAATTATCGCTGTTGTTTCTCCACTAATACCATTTGCCTTATCTTTACTCGGCCTTTAGTGGCCTTGAATAAGGAAATACTAGTCGCATTGCTATGAGCGAAGGGGAAGAGGGTCAAGAAGAGGATCTAAGAAACCGCCTAAATGCAATGGAAACTAAACTTAAAAGAATGCGTGATCAACGTAATAATTTCACCGAAAAAGCTCGTAGAGCAGCCGATTCTCGTAATTCTATGCAGAATCAGGGCAAGGAATTAAGAATTAAAATTAAAGAACACTTGGATAATCAAAAAGACATTCGTATTAAAGCAAAAGAACATCAAATAAGAAGAGATGCATTACAAGGTCAAATTCGTGAATTAATTTCTCAAAAGAAGGGCAAAAGAGAGAACAATAAAGGTAATAAATCATCTATAGTTGAACTTTCTGAGACTGTAAGTGAAATAGAAAGAATAGAAAGGCAATTAATGACTGATGGTACCATTTCACTAAAAAAGGAAAATTCCCTTTTGAAAGTCTTAAAAAAGTTAATATTAAAACGTGACGAATTAATTCCATTAGCTTCAGAACTCAATCTACTGAATATAGATTTAGGAGATATGGAAGGATCAATTCAACTACTAAAAGCAGAAGCAGATGCAGAACACAAAATAATGTTAGACTTTCATAGCCAAGCAGATGAAATATGGGATGCTATAAAACCAATGTTCGAAGAGAGAGATTTCATACAAGCAGAAGGAGATCGTCTTCATGAGGCATACCTTGAGGGCCGGAAAAATGCAGATGAAGTACATTCTTCGATTGTTGAATTAATGCAAGAAGTCAACCAAATAAGGGATCAAATGAAGGCAGAAATTGAAGAAGGAAAACTGGTTATAGAAAATCATAACCGTTCAGTTAGGGAGTCACTTACTACGCCAGACAAAGATGAAGATTTAGCAAACTCACTTTCAGCAAAATTGATGGAACAAGGTTCTTTGACTTTTGGTGGGACACTTACGGGAGATTTCACTACTTCAGGAAAACCAAAAATGAAAAAACCTTCTCGTAAGTTAGGTACCACTAGGGGACGCAGAAGATAATTTAGTAACCTCTGTCCTGATATTTCGTTTCAAGACCTTCAATCTCTAAACCAGGCATTGCTTCGCCCATCATAGCACTAGCTTCTGCAACTATTCTAGCATCATCATAATGGTGTGTGGCTAAGACAATTGCTTCCGCCATTATTTTTGGTTTAGCACTCTTGAATATCCCTGAACCAACAAATACTCCGTCCATTCCATGTTGCATTAATAATGCAGCATCAGCAGGTGTCGCTATACCTCCTGCCGAAAAAGTCACAACAGGTAATCTATTTCTAGTAATCACTTCATTAAGTACAGAAGATACTTCATTATGTAGATATTCTAAGTCTCCAAATGGAGTATTTTTAGGATTAATATCGAATTCTGACTTATCTTTCAACTTTCTATAACCTTCTAGTATTTTATCGACTGCCAATTCCAAACCATCTTCCGTTTCCAAACTTAATGCTTCAATCTCATTATCAACTAATCTAGAATGTTGTACAGCGCTTACTATATTCCCAGTCCCTGCTTCTCCTTTGGTGCGTATCATTGCCGCTCCTTCAACAATCCTTCTAACGGCTTCAGATAAATTAGTACAGCCGCACACAAAAGGAACATCAAATTTACTTTTATTAATATGGAAAAAAGGATCAGCAGGAGTCAATACTTCTGACTCATCTATCATATCTACTCCTAGTGATTGTAAAACTCTCGCTTCTCCTTCATGGCCTATTCTTGCCTTTGCCATAACAGGTATTGATGTAGTCTCAATTATTTCTTTAATCATATCCGGGTGACTCATTCTAGCCACTCCTCCATTCGCCCTAATATCTGCTGGCACTCTTTCTAATGCCATCACCGCTACTGCTCCAGAGTCTTCAGCAATGTGTGCCTGTTCAGCATTCACTACGTCCATTATGACGCCACCTTCCTGCATTCTAGCAAAACCTCTTTTCAGAAGTTCTGTCCCATGGAGTAGTTGGGAAACATCGATTTTCTTTGCCATTATGTGACCCTAGGAACTAGACTTGATGAACTTTTGTAAACAGAACTCTATCAATTAATCACCTAAAACTGGTGAATCTCCTTCTGCTACTTCCAAATCCGGCGCTTCATCTTCATTTCTCTGCAACCATTCTTCTTGATCATCTGGTAAATCTGTATCTGCAAATATTGCTTCCACTGGACATTCAGGCACACATGCGGCACAATCTATGCATTCATCAGGATCTATTACGAGATATGTATCTGTTTCACGAAAAGCCTCGACCGGACAAACTGCCACACAATCTTGGTATTTGTGCCCAACACAGGCCTCTGTCACTACATGAGTCATGCTTTCTTCCATTCATGCGAAGCGTTCAATCCATTTGAATACTTGTCTAAATATTTTAATCATCAATATTTTTCTTTATTAATTCAGAAACTATTTTTTCAGGTTTATCTCCGGGATAACATTCTATTTTAAAAATGCCCTTTGCAATCATATTATCACTATTATTAATCTTAATTTTTTCTGAAACCAAACTTGATATATCCAATCTGATATGAAAATTCTTATCTTCATCGATTCTTGCCGATAAATCCTCGTCTAATAATTGCGCCATTGTCTTTTCTCCCAATCTAAGAAATGATTCACAGGCACCTTTCCTGTTGTCAACTCTAGCACTTATCGTTTCTTGTCTAGCCCCATGGATAGATTTCCCTTTATCTACACTAATTACGGCACTTTCTCCTGCAATCCATTCAATACTTTCACGTATTAATGACGAATCATCTAGCTCACTTACATGCACCCTCCATGTCGCGCTATGTAAACTCATAACTGTTCCAAAACCAACTAGTCTTTCAAATAATTCATTAAATATTTTTTAATTCTAAGGTGACTCGTTCAAATACTCGACTGATTTCGGATGGCTTGCAATTGGGGCAGCCCCCAACATCAGAGGTCTTTATTATGGCAAAAGGAGCAGTATCAAGGGCAGCAGCAAGAAAACAGAAAGATAAATGGAAAGCTAAACGTTGGTATACAATTAGGGCCCCTAGAAATCCTTGGTCTTTCAAAGTAATTGGTGAAACTCTTGCAGAAGATGACTCGTTAGTAATAGGCCGTCATTACGAGTTAATGCAAAATGAATTAGATGGCGATTTTTCTAAAATGCATGTTAAAATAAGATTTAATGTTACTGAGGTTGTTAATAAAGATGCATTAACCGAATTTATTGGTTATGATTTGATGAAAGATCATGTCCGAAGATTAGTTCGTAGAGAGAGAGGCAAAATCGACGATACAGTTGACTTAGTTTCTAAAGATGGTTTTTATATTAGATTTAAACCATTAATTATCTCACGTGCTAGGATAAAAGCTAGTCAAAAACAACAAATGCGTACTATAGCAAGAAATGTGATATTAAGAGTTGGTGCCAGTTCAACATGGCTAGACATTCAAAAATCATTATTTGATGGGACACTAGAAAATACAATTAAAGATGAAGTAACAAAGATACAGCCAGTAAAAAATTTACTATTCAGAAGAGTTCAGTTGCTACAATCTGGCGTATTGATAGATGAAGGTCCAACATTGGACGAAATTCATGAGTTAGAAAAATCAAAAGAGACTATAATTGAGCAAGAAAATGATGTTTTAGTGGCTGCTGAAGCAGGTGCAGAAATTTCGGAATTAGCCGATAAATCATCCGAAGAGGAAGAATCATCCGAAGATGAAGAACTTACAGAAGAAAAGAACTCAGAGGATAATGAAGAACTTACAGAAGAAAAGAACTCAGAGGATAATGTTGATTATAGTTCCATGACAATTCCAGAATTAAAAGAATTATTAAAAGAAGCTGGCAAACCTGTCTCTGGTAAAAAGGCAGATTTAATAGCCAGATTAAGTGAATGATGCCTAACTCCTTTTATTGACAACGCATGCGTGAAACATCATGATACGCATCTCTGTAATATATGGTACCGGGATGTCTAATTTACCAGCCTCATTTTCCAATTTTTTAGATACATCATTGGCGAATATTCGTTGTGAGACAAAATGGGGCAGTGTACCTTTGTCTCTAATTTCAAAAAATAATTATCAGATATCATTTTTATACCGCCATCATTCTCCTAATGGGCAAGTTACTCCTCCGCATTCTATAGAACATAGGGGAAACATACATGCCGTTGCTAGTACTTCGCCTGATATAATATTGAGCATAAATTCTGTTGGCTCAATATCATCGGATTTTTGCCCAGGTAATATTGGTATAGCATCGGACATAATTGATTTTTCCGATTATGCATGGTCATTCCATGACCTTATTGCTTTCCATTCGGATAGGACTTCTATTTTTGATGGCAAGGCAATTGAAATAATTTCTAAGATATTGAGTGAAAAACAAGAATTTAGTGTGAAAAATATAATTGTTGCTCAATGCAATGGACCACAATTTGAAAGCCCGGCAGAAATCGATGCCTTGGAAAAATTAGGTGCGAAGGTTGTTAATATGACATTAGGTCCAGAATCAAGGTTAATTTCAGAATTATCTATTCCACATGTTTCATTGGTTTGTTCTTCTAATTGGGCCGCAGGAAGAAATCCGAAAGGGCCAGAAATATCGATAGATCATGAGGAAGTGAAGGACATATCTTCTACCATGGAAAATCTAATTATTGATTGTATAAATTCTCTAGTCAGAGATTATCAATTTTGAGATAACTTTGTTGACTCTATTGCTGTCCCGGATATATGTTTAGGCCTTTGAGTGTTGAAGATTGGTTATCAGATAAAAAAAGTAATTCTCCAGATGGGCTTTGGACTTCGATGATGTCCAGAGTAGCCTTTTTTCATAATAAACATGATTTTTCCAACCCTGAGAATAAAGGCCATGATATGGGATACAGAATTGCTTTAACTGTAGAAGAATTAGGGGAATTCTCTGCAGCAATAACAAAAGGGAAGCCCAAATCTGACATTTCTGAAGAATTATCAGATCTATTGATTCTAATTATGGGCCATGCTTTAGCACTTGAAGTTGATTTGGAAAAAGAATTTCATAATAAAATGAATGTGATAATGAAGAGAGAATCTAGATTGACTGATTTGGGCATTCGTGTCACTGATTATAAAGGCTAATTCTATTTACGTGTCCAAATAGAATAACTAGTATCATATTCATTATCATCATTTTTGACCGTTTTTTCAATAACTTCTTCCTTCCAATTTTCTCTTTCCCAAATTGGAAATTTAGTTTCTCCACTGTTATTTGTGTTTACTTCTGTGACGTGTATTTCATCTACTCTATCAAGAAATAAATCATAAATTTTTGAACCACCAATTATCCAACATTCTTCACATCCTTCCGAATACGCAATTTCAATCGCCCTTCCTGGATAAAGTGCGTTCCACGCGCCTTCTCCTTTCCATTCAGAGTTTCTTGACATTACAATATTTATTCTTCCAGACAGAGGCCTATACTTTTCAGGTAGACTATCCCATGTTTTTCTGCCCATTATTACTGCATTATCGCCATCTGCTTCTGTAATTCTTTTGAATCTTTTAATATCGGATGATAATCTCCATGGTAATTCTCCATTGTGCCCTATCACTCCTTCTTTATCCATTGCTACTATCATCGCAATAAGCATTTTTAAAACCTCATATGGATATTGGTGCAGATATATGGGGATGATGTTGATACTCTTCTATAGATATATCTTCATAACAAAAATCATCAATAAATCTAATTTTCTTATTCAAAACTAATCTTGGCAAATCCAGTGGTTTCCTACTTATTTGTAGTTCTGCTTGTTCTAAATGATTAAGATATAAATGACAATCCCCTCCTGTCCAAATAAATTCTCCTGGTTCAAGGTCACAAACTTGAGCAACCATACAAGTAAGGAGACTATATGAAGAAATATTGAATGGAACTCCAAGAAATGCATCTGCACTTCTTTGATATAGTTGACAGGACAATTGTCCATTATTAACATAAAACTGGAAAAAAGCGTGACATGGCATTAGTGCCATTTCTTCTAATTCTCCGACATTCCAAGCAGAGACAATTATTCTTCTACTGTCTGGGTTTTGTTTAATCATCTCAATAGCCTGTTTAATTTGATCTATAACACTTCCATTTTTTGTTTTCCATTTTCTCCATTGTTCACCATATACGGGCCCTAAATTACCATCTGAATCTGCCCATTCATTCCATATTTTAACTCCATTTTCTTTGAGATATCTTATATTCGTATCTCCAGATAATATCCATAATAACTCATGGATTACACTTGGCCAGTGAATTTTCTTTGTTGTAATAGCCGGAAAATTATTGGACAAATCAAACCTCATTTGATGGCCAAATATGGATTTAGTACCAGTACCAGTCCTGTCTGTTTTTTCTTTTCCATCCTCAAGAATCCTCTTAAGAAACTCTAGGTACTGCTCCATTATTATTATCGTGATAGCAGCCAGTCCTTCAACGCTACGGAACGTATTGGTCAAGGAGCACCTAAATCTTCTAGATTTTTCATTATTTGATCTGTAAATTTTCTGTAAAGTTTTTTCATAATAGCATCCCTGTCTATGGCACTTAATTTTTTAATTTCCTTTATTTTCTCAACATCCATTTCTCCGCCATTTTTATCCAACAACCATTGATTAAATGTTATAGGTTCATCTATATTGACATTAATTCTTTTCCAGATTCTAATAATATTGTCTCCAGGTTTCATAACCTCTCTTGTGCCAATTAGCGCCATTGGTAATACTGGTACATCTGGAAAACTAGCAGATAATCTAGCAACTCCTGTTTTGCCTTTCTGTAGGAATGGAGGACTTTCATTTCTTGATCTTGTACCCTCGGGGAACAAACCCAGACATAATCCTGAATCTAATACATCAGCAGCTCTTGCCAATGCATCCCTTGCACCTGTATCTCTAAATGTTTCAATCTGTCCTGTTACTTTCATTATTGTCCGATTTGGCTCTTTAGTAAAGTGACCTTCCTTAGCCAAATAATGCACCGGCCTTCCAACTCCCATTATCTTAACAATAGGGTCAATATTAGAAATATGATTCCCTATGACAATCATAGGACCTTTTTTTGGAATCTTCTCTATTCCTGTATAACTAACTCTGGTCAAACTACGCCCAATAATGCGTATGTATCTAACTAAAAATTTATAGAAAAATGGCGTCTTAAATTTCTCCCCAGTACCTTTAATTTTTATTAGTTGAGAGAATTCTTCAAGATATCTCTCCAAACCCTCTTCCATGTTTTGCCGTAATGAGTTTCTTGTTTAGCCTTTACTAAATTTAGCAAGTACTCATATTATAGTCATATTTCGGAGCATCATGGGCAAGACGAGGGTAGTAAGTTTTGTTATGATAATTATTTTTACTATACCGACTTTATCTCCAGTAGTTACTGCTGACTGGGAATCTGATGGTTGGATAAAAAATCTAATTGGCCCTGATAGACTAGCAATAGGCGATGAATTCGGTTGCCATGGATTTGAAAGTAAAGATATGAATGAAGATTTATGGGTAATAGAAGAGTGTAAGGATTATGTTCTATCAAATACAAACGCATCTAGATGGGGGAAGGAACCAATTTCCTTTGGCACTCCACCCGGAAATGTAGATCAAAATACTACATCAAGTCTGCTTGATTCTGGATTTAGAATAGTTGGCGATAAGGTTACTAATGAACCTTCAGGACTCTTCGTTGTAGAAAGAAACGGAGGAAGTATGGAAAAGAACGTCGCCAATATATCCCTAATTGCCGATTCTCCGAAAGACTCACTTGTAAGTATATACTGGATAGCAAGAATACACGATCTGAGAGTAAGAGAAGATAAACCATTATTGAATTGGCTAGAAAATAACGAAACTCTCTGGTTCACTACATGGGGGGAATGGTACAATCATAAATTATCCAGTGAAAATATCCGCCTATCTAATGTCGATTCTATGCTTTACATCACACTAGCGGAAGATTCCACCGACTCTTGGAGTGTCCCTGGGAGCATATTTATCAAAACCAATAATTCAATTCTATCAATCAAAGATTCTCAAGGTAATGATTTTCCCATATTATCCAAAAGTGATCAAAATCTAAAGATTGGATGGCGTTTTCACAATGAGGGCATAATTGTGACTCTAAATCCGGGAGAAAATATTACTGTAGAGATGGAAAATAGTTCTAATTATAATTTACAAAGTAATCCCATATATACCTTCAATGATTTGCACCACTCGGTCACCATAGTTGGCCACCATGTCACTAATATGCGAGAATGGGCTTCGGATTTTCTTGAATCTCCTGTATTATTTACTTGGCTAATAGAAAGAGCATCTGAACCCAATTTTAATTGGCCAATAATTTTTATAGCAGTAGGGACTTTAATTGCTACACCAGTAGCAATTAGATGGCTAATCTCTATGGATGCTAGAGAAATAATTGACTATGTAGAATGATTTGTAATTTCTTTAATTATTGATATATTTTCTTCTTTTAATTTAGTTACGATTCTTTCAATGAGCTTACTATCTAGATTCTCTGGAGGATGTATTCCTGCTTCTAAGATACTAGGATTAGCCAACCATTCTTCCACGCAAAATACGGTAACCAAACCTGTACATCTAGCCATTGAATGACCATCAGTCCCACCTTCATCTGAAACTACCCAGCGTATCTTTCTTCCGTCTCCTCCATATGCTACTACTTCTAACCAAGTAAATTCTGAGATTTCAGGTTTATATTTCCATTCCTCTAATAGTTTCTCATAATTCAATTTGTTTGTTTCCCTTTTGTCAATAAATTTCTGTATATGACCAGGCCATCTAACTGTATATTCCGATAAATTAGTTGCAGGGATTGAATAAAGAACACTACGCAAACCATCTGTCAAAAAAGCCTCCATTTCTCCTTTTCCATGGACATTTATCATATGCCTTTCCGATAAAGCATCTAAAGTAACTATCTTACTTTCCCTGATTACTCTAGCTGGCCTAGTATACTCTGCAATAACATCTTTAGGGGAAAAAGGAGCAACATAATTCCAACCGCCTTTTTTCTCTGTAGGATTTCCGCCTACACGTATCTCACCGTTTTCTATATGGCCCAATTCTTCAAATGCTAAAGAAAGTAACATATTGGATAACCCTGGTGCGATTCCTACATCCCATAAGACAGTTGTATCGTTTTTTTCTATCTTTTCTATTAGGGAATCAGGCGTAATTTCACTAAAACTTAGGTCTACTATCCGAACTCCATAAGGATAAAGTATTTTCATTATAGAATGCCCTATATCTCCTGGAAGCATGTTCACTATAATATCAAAATCTCCAAATTTATCAATTTGCTTACAACTTTCTAATACATCATTTTCATGAACAATTATCTTAGGATGATTGATGAATTTATCTCCTGGATTTAAATCATGAGCATGAACTTGATGGCCGTTATCTGATAACTTCATCGCTACATAAGATCCAACAAGGCCAGTTCCTAAACAATGGATGATGGCCATATTATTTCTCGCAATGATTAAGGTTATTGATTTAACGGTATTTATCTACTTACTTCATCGATGGTTTGATTGGGTATATCGTGAGTCCAATGGCATGGGAGATAGCCACCGGATAGATCCTTGGTCATCTCAACAGTCTACTGATTATCAAAGATTGACTCAGAAATTTGGTTTGGAATCTCTAGATTTGTCTTTAATACCAGACCCAAATATTCTTCATCGCAGGGGGATAATATTCGCGCATAGGGATTTTGATGTAATATTAAATTCGATAAAAAACAAAGATAATTTTGGAGTCCTGACTGGCTTGATGCCAAGTGGAAGAATGCATCTTGGCCATAGTATGGTTATTGAACAAGTGAAATGGTTTCAGGAACATGGAGGAGATGTTAATGTAGCAGTAGCAGATTTAGAAGCATTAGCCACACGCTCTAAGTCTCTCAATGAAGGCAGAAAAACCGCAATCGAGGAATATATCATTAATTATGCCGCTTTAGGTTTAAAACCTAATTCGACCAAAATTTATTTTCAGAGCAAAAGACCACAAGTTCAGAGATTAGCATTTACACTGGGACGTAAAACAAATCTCTCAGAACTTGAATCAATTTATGGTTTCCAAGGAGATACAAATCTGGCTCATGTACAATCTCCTCTTATACAAGCAGGAGATATTATGCATCCTCAATTAGAAGAATTCGGCGGTCTAAGGCCTATCGTAGTGCCCGTTGGCGTAGATCAAGATCCTCATCTAAGGTTGACTAGAGGTTTAGCAAGTAAAACAAATTGGTTCAATATTAAAAATAGAAAGAATGGCGGATTAACTATCGCACTTTCAATTCAAGAAGAGAATGCTAAGATACTCGGCGTATCTCCTAATGGTGCATTACTCCGTGAAACTAGAAATGATATTTTTGAAAAAATAAAGAAACAAATTTCAAGACTAGGATTTGCAGATATTTTACCCAATCCTAAACACGGTACAATAGAAATCCCAGGGGCTACTCCAAGAGATAAACATCCATTAAAAATGGAGTTATTGAAGTTAGAGCGTAATTTAGGAGGTATGGGGCTTATGCCTCCGTGTTCTACATACCATCGTTTTGCAGTTGGTATGACGGGAGATAAGATGTCTTCTTCAAAACCAGAAACAACAATTTTTATGGATGATTCTATTGAAGAAATGTCAAAGAAAGTAAAAAGAGCGCATAGTGGTGGACAAGCAACTGTTGAGGAGCACAGGAGGCTTGGCGGGAATTGTTCTAAAGATGTTGCCTTTCAGTATCTTGAATTCTTTTTCGAAACAGATGATAAAGAATTAGAAGAAATACGTAAGAACTACTCAAGTGGCCGAATTTTGGCGGGCGAAATGAAGCAACTATGTATCGATAAGGCCACTGTTTGGTTGAATGACCTATCTGAGAAAAGAGATGAGTGGTCAGGTAAGTTGGACGATTTTCTTGCGAATGATTCATATTAACTCATATTTCAGAGTTATTTTCTGTATCGATATCAAAAACTGGTATGCCAATACCAACGGCTAGTCCTGAAATTTCTTCATCTGCTAATTCTCTAGATATGGCCTCATCATGTAAGATTTGACTATGCCCCAATGGATCTAGTAGAATAATTTCAACTTCTTTATTTCCTTTTTTGATTTCATTTATTTCTTCTAGTAATAATATACATTTGTCTACAGTATCTTCATTATCTCTTTTTGCTTGCCTCAAAATCATTTCAACAATATCATAGAATCTATTCAACACTCCTTCTATATTACTTATGTATCCACTTGAATTTCCTCCAGGTTCGACTTCTAATCCTATTTCTTCAATTTTAATAGTACATGATGATGACCTAACTACCCTTACCTTCATGTGTTCAATTGTATTAATCTTCATTTTCCAACTTCCTGCTTTCTTACCTTCGGCTGGAATGAAATCAGTATTCTTCCATCCACATGAATCACACATCATAGTCATTTGAGTATGTTCGCCAAAATAAGGAATTTCAGAAATATGTACAAATAGTTTCAGGCCTTCTTCGGAGTGACATATTGGGCAAGACTGGTCAATGACACTTTCCATAATTACGCCTTCATTATCTTAAACAGCTTTTTCTTCTGTAGTCTCAAATTCAGGAGGTAGTATGAGTAGCCGAGTTTTCCCTAATTGCAATACAGTTCCAGACAGATCCAATTCTACAAAATCCTTAATTTTACTAACTGCTATATGCAATTCAGTCTCTCTTTTCATCAACTCAGACATTTCTATAATTACTAAATCACCATCGGAAATCCAATTCATTATGGTCGAAACACCAGTTAAATCCTCTAGAACAGATCTTCTTATTATTACATCATCATTTTCTCTAGGTATCGGGGCATCAGGGTATTTTGCCCCTAAGTCATGATAATTTTCACCTGGGGTAATTTCTCCTTCACTAGAATTAGATATTTCTGACATTTCTATCCATCGAGGCTCTTCATCTCCCCTGCCCATGCAGTCTCGACTTATTTCATGCCCTTGACTTCTTCTATCTTAGTGAACTTCTATTTGCGTTTCACCCGTCTTTCATATTTTATGACTTAGTTTCCCCGTCGCATTCATAAGGGGTCGGATTTCAGTCGGGTTTGCTGGGAACTCTTCCACGGCAGGTGATTTTAATGGACACATCTCCTCAAGCGATAAAAACTGGAACTAGCACTATCGGAATTACATTTGATGGTGGAGTTGTTGTTGGTGCCGATCACAGAGCTACAATGGGCCATTTTATAGCAAATAAAAGTGTCCAAAAAGTCTTCAAAATATCCGAAAATGTCGCCCTTACAACAGCAGGTTTGGTTGGACATGCTCAATCTCTTTCCAGAACCTTGGCTTCTGAATTAAGATTATATGAGTTGAAACGTGACTCTCCAATGACTGTAAAAGGTGCTGCTACTCTTACAGCCAATATCTTAGTAGGAAGGCCTCACCATGTTCAATTACTAATTGTGGGCGTAGATGATAGTGGACCTAGCGTATATAGCATAGATTCTGCAGGTGGTTCTATACCAGATGTTTATTGTGCAACCGGCTCAGGAAGTCCTTTCATGTATGGAGTTCTTGAAGATCAGTATAGGGATAATATGTCCCGCGAACAAGCACTTCAGGTAGCAGCCAAGTCTCTACTAGCTTCAGCCCAGAGGGATGCAGCAAGTGGAAATGGCATGGATTTAGCAGTAATTACTCCAAGCGAAGGTTTCCAATTATTATCTGAAGAAGAATTAACAAATCTTATTTCATCACTTTAATCACATTCCTGCCTCAGTGCAAATTTGAATGCACATACATTTGTAGGATTAATCCAGGTGATTTTTTATGCGTTTATCATTAACAGAGATAAAAAAAAGAATAAGTAAGGTAATACCTAGTGATATTGACTATGAGGTAGATTTAGAAGCGGGTTCGATATCAATAATTACCAAAAAACCTTCTGCATTTATTGGTAGTGGCGATAGCTTAACGGTACAAATTGCAAAATCAATCAAACGTCGTGTAGTAATACGCCCTCATCCAAGCATATTATCTGATGAAGCAACTATACATCAGGCGATTACGAAGTATATTCCTCCTGAAGTAGGTGTTGTGAATACATGGCTTGATCCTGCCTTATCCGAAATCATTCTTGAATGCGATGATCCCTCTACTGCTGTAGGTCCAAAAGGAGTCAATATACAATCTCTTAGGGATGAAATAGGTTGGTTAGTAAAGGTAGTACGGGCTCCTGCAATTGCAAGTAGAACTCAACATGATATCAGAAGATACCGTAAAGAGATGGCTGATGATAGGAAATCTCTTTTACGTAAATTTGGTACTAGAATTTATCGGCCAAAGCGTAATAGTGTTCCTTGGGTAAGAGTAACTGCTCTTGGATCATACAGAGAAGTGGGAAGGGCTATGCATTTAGTAACAACAAATGAATCTAAAATATTAATTGATTGTGGAGCAAAACCAACTACTAACAGGAATGAAACACAACCTTTCTTTTCGGCACCAGAATTGCTTCCATTAGATAATTTAGATGCTATTGTAATAACTCATGCGCATGTTGATCATATAGGAATGTTACCTGTTTTATTCAAATATGGTTACAGAGGGCCTGTTTATTGTACTCCTCCAACTAGGGACTTAATGACTTTACTACAAATTGATTATATCAAAGTAGCACAGGCAGAAGGCAATGATCCTCCATACTCAAAAGCCGATATACAAGAATGCATTAAGCATACGGTTGATATTGAGTGGGGAGATAAAACTGACATCGCTCCAGATATTAAAATAACTCTAGAGAATGCAGGCCATATTCTTGGCTCTTCAAGTGTTTATACTCAAATTGGCGAAGGTAATTCAGAGCATAAATTATTATTCTCGGGAGATATCAAATATGAAAAATCATGGCTTTTTGATGCTGCTACTGTACGCTTCCCCAAAGTAGATACTCTAGTAATTGAATCTACTTATGGAGGTCCCCAGAATATCCAACCAACTAGGCAACAAGCTAGCCATGAATTACAAGATTTGATTATAGATACTTTGAATAGAGGAGGGAAAATATTTAGCCCAGTATTTGCCGTTGGTCGTTCTCAAGAAGTTATGATTGCTATAGATGAATTATTTAAATCAGGCAAAGTTAAACCAGTAACAGTATGGCTTGATGGGATGATTTCAGAGGCTACTGCCATACACTCAAGTCATCCAAATTTTCTAAATAGAGAACTAAGGAAACAATTACTAAAAGGAGGAGATCATAATCCTTTCAATTCTCCTTGGTTTAAACAAGTAGAATCACATAAACAGAGAGAATCTATTCTCTTAGATACCAATTCTTGTATCGTTTTAGCAACTAGTGGGATGATGACCGGTGGACCTATTGTGGAATATTTCAAACATTGGGCACCAGAACATGGAAACACTCTTTGTTTCGTTGGATACCAAGCATCAGGGACTTTGGGGCGCAGATTACAAGATGGGCATGCACAAGTGCCTTTAATGGATAGAGGACAAACTTTGATGATAGAAGTTAACTGTAATATGGTTATTATTGATGGATTTAGTGGCCATTCTGATCGTAACCAACTTATGGACTATGTTTCGGCACTAAATCCTACTCCTAGGAAAATAATTTGCCATCACGGGGATCCTCAAACTTGTAATGCATTTAGGCAGGGCCTAAGAGAGAAATTCAAGGTTCAAACTTATGCACCTAATAACTTAGAAACACTCCGTCTTTCTTGATTACAATATTGGCATATCATAACCTGATTCTATTGGGTCTTTATTTTCAGTATTCACTTCTTCTGATTCATCTTCCCAATCATATTCATCTTTTTTATTAGTATTTTTAATATTCATTTTCGGCGAGAATGCAAATGCAAGTGGCAAAGGAGTCAACAACAGATAACTCCATGCTTTAGTCGACGATACATTGTCTAGTGTGAAATTATAAATTGAAAATATCATCAAAGTCACAGATATGACGCCTCCAATCAAAGCCCTACTTGGCGCCATATGGTTATCCGGGAGTGCTCTTAGTTCAATAATACAGTCACTTTTCGCATATTATTCAGACAAATTATTGAACTATGTTATTTTGAGATATTTGTGGCTTCAGTCTGGATTATGATTAAATGTGACTGTGGAAATCATTTTGGATTAAAGAAAGGATCTCATATTTCATGCCCAAGATGCGGTGGAAAGAATGAATATATTATTTCTAAAACCTTTTCATCTCCTAATGAACTACATTCTGCAGTTTCTTCTGCCAATACTCCTGATGATATTGATAAAATTATAAAATCAAAACTAAAAGATTTGGAAAAAAGAAGAATGAGGAAGGATTTCCAAGATGGCGATATTTCTAAATTACAGGTATTGATGAAAATTGCTACTGATAAAAATGGAATTTTAACTATCCCTAACTTAATTTCAGTATTAGAGAATAATTCTGTAACCAATATTGATGCTGAAAAATTAATACAAATTTCTGAATTAGAAGGTTATATTATTCGTTCTGATACTAATCAATGGTCATGGCTCCAGTAACCTTCATGACATAATGGCTTTTGGGCTGATTACCACGGGCCTGTGGGTTAGTCTGGTCTATGCTTGTTCGTTTGGGACGAACAGACTCTGGTTCAAATCCAGGCAGGCCCACCACAATTTGTACATTCTACCTTAGCAGAGATGCTATATCTAAGACCTCTTTCCAATGTTATGGGCAAAACTAGTTCGGTGGTCTCATTTTTTATCGGTTTTGCCACGAGCATCAAACCATTGTTCTGGATAATTATTGTTTCTATAATAGCTCTCCTTTTTCTAAATCAGTAACTTCAGGTTATATTGATAGGACTTAAGGATGATGTATTGTCACGTCTGTTTGCCCGGGCAAAAATCCGGGGGCCGGATATGCCCGGGTGGATTGTTTAGTTATGTTTTCGTCCGCTTGATATTCGGTTCCCATACCCTATTTTTCTTCTATTAATGCATTTATAGCATTGATATCGAAAGGTGATGCAGAATTTCTTTTTGCATCATTAATACTAAACCATTTGACTTCTTCTATCTCATCTTCTTTCAATTTAAAATCTCTGATATCTCTGTTAGTATTACATTTATATGTGAAGGAAACCCAACTAATTCCTCCTTCATTAAATATCTCATGTTGAATAAATAGGCCATCATCTCCTTTTCTTATTTTTCCTGATTCTCCTTTACTATCTGGTATTGTTATTTCAACTCCTAATTCTTCTAGAACTTCTCTTTCTGCACCTTTTCTTGGATGTTCGTCATAATTGACAAAACCACCTGGCAAAGTCCATTGTCCTTTGAAAAATCCTCTTGAAACTTTCGCCATTAGTATTTTATCATCATTGATCATGATTACTTTACTGACTATCCTATGAATGGTTCGATAAACACATTCCCTAACTACCGGGTTAACAGAATTATCACTAATCACACTATCCTTCCATGCCCAGTTTTCTGGCCAGTTGATGTCAGGTTCACCTAATAATATGGTAAAACTTCTCTTCCCAAGTGTGATATTATTTGTTCTTAGTAAAGTCCAATTAATTTCCATTTTTTTAACTTCTTCTAATGTAGGTAGCCTTAGTAAATTCTCAACATTTTGCATTTCCATTCTGCCCATTTTGGGCAACATAGGACCGTCTCCATTTTTGTCTACTAGCAATATTTTACCATCATGTTCCAGATAAACATATTTGCGATTTATTTCCATATATCTCACTAAAATGTTAATAGCCTAAAATACTCTCTAATTGTTCTCTATAAAAAGAACCTGATTTTTGTAATTTTTCTAATTCACTTTTTTCTAAATCAAGTTGTATTATTTCCTCAACTCCATTCTTTCCTAGTATAATTGGGACACCAATGTATATGTCTTCCATGCCATATTCTCCATTCAGGTATGCACTACAAGGCAACAACCTCCTTCTATCATTAAGGACAGATTCTGCCATAATAGCTGCCGCACTTCCAGGTGCATAGAAAGCACTACCTCTTTCGAGTAATTTGACAATCTCTCCACCTCCACTTGCAGTTCTGACACTAATTTCCTCAATTTTTTCATTAGTCAATAGTTGTGTTATTGGAATGCCGCCTACGGTAGTATACCTTGGTAGTGGAACCATAGTGTCTCCATGGCCACCAAGAACCATTGCTTGCACATCCTCATTACTACATCCTAGTGCATCAGCAACAAAATGAGTCATCCTTGCTGAATCTAGTATTCCTGCTTGCCCAATAACTCTATTCTCCGGAAAACCCGTTACTTTCTGCATATGATAAGTCATTAAATCAAGAGGATTGGTTACCATGATGATTATTGACTCTGGAGCATATTCCTTTATCCCCTTTCCAACTTGGGATACTATTTCTGCATTTTTCCCAATCAAGTCCTCTCTACTCATCCCCGGTTGCCTTGGAAAACCAGATGTAACGACAACTACTTCGGATCCTGCTATATCTGAATAATCTTTGGTTCCAGTAACTTTTCCATCATAATTAAGAACTTTACCTCCTTGACTCATGTCAAGCGCCTTACCTTTGGCAAAGCCCTCAAATATATCTAGAAGTACAATTTCTCCAACTTTTCTTTCGGCAAGAACGAAAGCACATGTTGCTCCAACATTTCCTGCTCCAATAACTGCTACTTTTCTCGCCCCTCTCGCCATGGTATATTCAAACTCCTCCATTGGGGCATAGGACTTAGCCTTTGGTAATGATACATTAGAAACTAATGCTGGTAAAATGTTTTTCTATGAGTAATGAATGCCACTTCTAATGCAAGACCGTAATCAATCCTTAATTGCAATTCTTTTGGTTGGATTTGTTCCTTCGATATCTGTTATATTTGGGATAAAAATCATCGACAATGAATTATACTCTCAAATATTCTTCATGTTTTGTAAATTGTGGATATTCATAATTCCCACTGTATGGTTCCTATATCTAGAAAATAATGATATTTCGAGAGAGTTACCTTCTAGGACAGGATTAAAGATGGGTACTTTAACAGGGCTCGGAATGTCAATTATAATTATAATAACATGGATTATTTTTGAAGATTCTCTTAATTTAGACGAAATGATCAATACTCTTAATTCAAAAGGTCTTTCTAATATTAATTTATACATATTAGGGATGATTTATTGGATTTTTATTAATAGCCTTCTGGAAGAATATGTTTTTCGTTGGTTTATTACAACTAAGGCAAGTACACTCTTCAAAAATGATTTCTATGCAATACTTTTCTCAGCAATATTATTCACATTACACCATGCTTTAGCACTTCATTTCTTTGGTTTTATTTGGTGGCAAACTTTCATTGCATCCTTCGGACTCCTTTCTGCTGCTGCTATTTGGTCTTGGTTGTATTTACAGTATCGTTCAATATGGGTATGTTGGTTATCTCATGCAATATGCGATATAGTTGTTTTCTCTATTGGCTATCAAATACTTTTTACATAATTTTTATTCGTATGAAAACTACTCGCCGGCGGTTTCAATAAGTGTATTCTTTTCGATTAAGATATACTAAGTCAGCGTGACTTGATTGTGAGAGGTTTTTACAAATGCTTATAGGAATTTTATTAGAACCAGATGGAGAAAATAGAGTAGCTATTGTTCCCAATTCTGTTAAAAAACTAATAAAAGTTGGTTTCAAAGTTATTTTTGAAAAGGGGGCAGGAAAAAAAGCCAATTATCTAGATGAAGAGTATTCTAGCGCAGGCGCTATTTTGGGGTCTAGATCCGAGGTTATGGAATCAGATATTTTAATCACAATTAATATGCTACAGAAAGATGAACTTAAGTCTGGCATGATATTAGCATGCGTCGCAGATCCATTCAGGCATCCAGAGAAGATTCAATATTCATTAGAGAAGAAAATTACACTATTTTCTATGGATATGATACCTCGTCGACTATCTCGTGCACAGTCTATGGATGTTAACTCTAGTCAAGATAATTTGGCAGGTTATAAGGCTGTTTTGTTAGGTGCTTCACATGTTCCTAAAGGAATACCTATGATGACTACTTCTGCAGGAACTATAAGGCCAGCAAAAGTAGTAATTATGGGTAGTGGAGTAGCTGGCCTACAAGCCATTGCTACTGCAAAAAGACTAGGGGCAGTAGTTTATGCCTCTGATGTGCGCAAATCAGCCGCCGAGCAAATTGAATCTGTCGGTGGCCGTTTTATTGAAGTTGAAGGCATGGATGATTTCGAGGATGAATCGGGTTATGCTAAACCACTTACTCCGGAATTTATACAGAAAGTAAATGATACAGTATGCGATGTTGCTTCTGATGCAGACATAATAGTTACTACAGCAAGAATTTTTGGAAGACCTGCGCCTATCACAGTACCTCAGAGTGCCATATCAAAATTCAAATCTGGAGCAGTAGTTGTAGATATGAATGCTGACGTTGGAGGTAATTGTGAAGTTACTGAAGCAGGAAAAATAATCACAACAAGTAATGGCGTCATAGTCGTTGGAACTTCCAATTTACCCGGGACTCTTGCTAACTCAGCAAGTATGCTTTACTCAAACAATTTAACTAATTTTATTATATCAATTTTCAAAGAAGGAGAATTAATAATCTCTGAGGAAGATGATATTTTAGTAGGAGCTCCTGAAGGCTCTGACTTCCATATCTCTGGAATGGGGGGAGTACTCATTTGTCAAGATGGTAAAATTCATCCAAAACAGTCTAGATTGGAGGGATTAATCTAATGACTCCTGAATTGTTAATCGGTTCAATAACATTATTTGTTTTAGCAATCTTCCTCGGATTTGAACTAATAACTAAAGTTCCTTCGATGTTACATACGCCTCTAATGAGTGGTGCTAATGCAATATCCGGAATCAGTGTTGTTGGAGCATTGATTGGTGCAAATGTCATTTTTAGTGGCTTAGAGACAGAAACATCTGGAATTCTAGCCTTTGTTGCTATCATTCTTGCAATGATAAACGTAATCGGAGGTTTCGCCGTGACGAACAGGATGTTGAATATGATTGCAGGTAAGAAGAAGGGGAACTGAATATGTTGGAAGACTGGATATCACTTGGATACCTTCTCTCTGCATCCTTATTTATTTTCGGACTTAAAAATCTAGGACATCCAAAAACTGCTCCTCGTGGAAATGTGTTGGGTGCAACAGGAATGGCAGTTGCAATTATTACTACTATATTTGAGATGAATTTAGTGGATGAGGGAATTATAGGTTGGGAATTAATAATATCCGGATTATTAATCGGTTCAGTGATTGGCTACATCATGGCTGTAAGGGTGGAAATGACTGGAATGCCTGAATTAGTTGCTTTGTTCAATGGTTTTGGTGGCGCTGCGTCTGCATTAGTCGCTTTATCTGAAAGTTGGAGTTATATTTACGAGTCGAACACAGTTCCAACTGGTTTAGATTTGACTGTGATATATGTAGCCGCAGGCCTTTCTGCATTAGTAGGTTGGATGACATTAACTGGCTCTATACTTGCTATGTACAAATTAAAAGGAGGAGTAACTCTTTTTGGTAAGTGGTTCAGAACTCCTACTTGGGGGCCAAGTTGGTTAAATTACATAAAAATAGTACTATTTTTCTCTATATTATCATTTGTTTATCTCTCTCTTAATGATCCTACTAATGTCACATTCTTATGGGCAATTATCATTATGTCTTGTATCCTAGGATTATTATTGGTACTTCCAATAGGAGGTGCTGATATGCCTGTTGTAGTTTCTTTACTTAATTCTCTGTCTGGAATCGCTGCTGCATTTACAGGATTCATAATATCAAATAGTGTTTTGATAGTAGCTGGTTCTTTGGTAGGGGCTTCAGGGTTAATTCTTACTTTTATAATGTGTAAGGCGATGAATAGAACTCTTATCGACGTTCTATTCAAATCATTTGGAGGGTCTGAAAAAGAAACATTAACTAGAACAAAGGTTGGTGCTGATTCTGAAGAAGTTGCAATGATGATAGATGGCGCACAAAAAGTAATCATAGTCCCGGGATATGGTATGGCAGTTAGTCAATGCCAACACCAAGTTAAAGAATTTGCAGATTTATTGAAGGAAAAGTTTGGCACTGAAGTGAAGTTTGCCATTCATCCAGTAGCCGGAAGAATGCCTGGTCACATGAATGTATTACTTGCAGAAGCTAATGTACCATATGATCAATTAATAGAAATGGATGAAATTAATCAAGAATTTCCTGAATGTGATATGGCTGTTATTATTGGTGCTAATGATACCTGCAATCCAGCTGCAAGAAGTGGAGAGGGCCCGTTGGCGGGTATGCCAATAATTGATGCAGATAAGGCAAGATCTGTTGTTATAATAAAAAGAAGTTTATCAGTAGGATATGCCGGAGTTGATAATGACCTATTTTATGAAGATAAGACTATGATGTTATTTGGAGATGGAAAGGTTATGATGAATAGTTTGAATTCTGCAATCAAGGAAATTTGAATATTGGGCATTTTGGAGGAATCTTTCGGGTAATGGTTATGAGACTCCTACCTCCGAAAATAAAATAGGTGATACTCATGAATAAGATTGTACCTCGTTTTGCAATTGCTTTATTCGTTGTAGGTTTACTTATTATACCTGTATTCGGCTCAAATATAGGTCCTTCAGCGTTAAATCAAGATGAAGAATTAACTGTTAAATATGGTTGTAATTGTCATAATAATGGGGCTTCTTCTCCGAGAGTAATTGTTATGATTACAGGAGTTCCAATAATGTATGAATTATCTGAAACCTATAATCTGACGGTTACAGTTGCAGATTCACTTACTCTTTCAGGAGGAGAGGGTAATGTAAAAGCAGGATTCTTATTATCTTCAGATGCTGTAGGAATATTCTCTTGGGATGAAAATCAAGATATAAGGCAAGCAGAAGATCGGCCAGATGATATATCTCATTCAAAAACTGATTCTGATGGCATTTGGAATTTTAGATGGACAGCCCCTTCGGAGAATATCGGCCAAGTGAATTTCTGGTTAGCTGGTAATTCGGTAGACGGAGAAGGAATACCAGATGAATATGACTATTGGAATTTAGTATCTTTTTCAATTAGTGAACCAGGTTCAATCACTACTAATGAATCAGATTCGACATTACAAACTAGGACAATATCAGTAGGAGATTATGATTCTCTTTTCGTATTAGAAGTCACTGAAGAACAACTAGAACAAGAACGTCAGGATGAACTATCTCATAAATTATTCAAACAAGGTAATTTTTTCTTCTGGACTAGTTTGGTTGCACTCATAGTCGGAGGAGTATTCCAGAGAGAAATCTTGGAAAGACGTTATGATGAAGGTCCAGAATACTTAGCAAGAGAATTAGCCATTCCACAAGCAATACGTAGATCGATTGGTTCAATCTTTACATTTGTAATGGCATATAGGTGGGCAATTAACGATGCCGTAATACAATTCCCTCCGCCATCTATAGTAGGTCCAGATGCAGAAGTGACCGATCTTACTGTATTTATCATCGGCTCATTCTTTTTCATTAGTGCATGGTTTGCATACGGGGTCTACAGAACTATACTAGCCGCTAACTCAGAACCTAAAGTTAAGGATATTTTGTGATATGACATTTTCAGTTCCTAATGACATCAATTTACCGCCCTCATCACATTTATCTGAATTACTTGATATCATTAAATCTAAGATTATTTTATTCATATTTTTCTCTATGACGTGGTCTTTTTTTGTAGAAGAATTAATTTCAAGATGGTTACATAGCATTCCATTAGGCTCTAGTTCCCTTGACCTCTCCATTTATGGGCCATATGACTGGATAGAAATACAATGGTCAATGGTATTTTTATTGTCAATCATAACTACCATGCCATTTCTCTCATATTCACTACTTAGATTTACTAGTGTAGGACTTTTACCCAAAGAAAAAAATTGGTTTTTTGCATTATTGACCTTTAGTTTGTTTATCATACCTCTAACATTAATCATTGTATGGTCATTCTTCCTTCCAAGTTTTATTTCTTCTTTCGACACACTTGGTTCATTGGAAGGAGTAGGCAATCATTATGATGCATCTGCTATTTTCAAACTAACACTAGGCTTTTCATGGATACTAATTATTTTCTCATTAACTACTATTTCTTTAGCTTTAGCTAGATTGTTTGGAGTTTTTGATAGTCAAAACTCCGACATGAAACTAAAAATCATTATACTTTCTAGTAGTATAATTATTCTTTCATTACCTAATGAATATGATGGCCTTCGTATAATAATAGCATTATGTGTCGTTTATCTTTCAGACATTATTTCAAGAACTATACCTCCTTCGCCTCTGGGATTACGTAAATTCTCTGTAGAAGATATTACTTCCAGTAGCGGCAAAGTAGATCGTATTGCTGTTGTCGACTGTAATTGCGAGGGTTCTTGTCCTACAATGCCTAAAACCTTCAATCCTATTGGAATTGCTACTCCTTCATGTAAAGCAATTTGTCTTTATTCTGAAGAGCAAGATTCTTTGATTGATTTAGTAATCAATTGCAAGATTTCATCTCTCATAATAACTGGATGCGATGGCTCTCCAATTCCAAACAATTTTCGTAATTCTTTGCAGAGTACTAATTGTAGTTTAAAAGGCCTAGAATGGCTTGATTCAGAATATTCTGAGGATATCATCTGGAAATTAAACTCTTTAGAAGATTCTTATTCATAAGACACATCTCTACATCTAATTAAAATCCCAATTATGTCTCGACGATATATGGACAAGGTTAGAGTAGTATTGGCTATGTTACTTATTATCCTTGGATTAATGACATATAGTAACCCCCAATATCTTGATAACGCCCTAGATAGGACTCATGCACATGATACTAATTATGATCTTTTAGAGTTACAAAATAATGAAGAATGGTTAGTTTTGAAAATTTCTTTTCCAAATAAACCATTTGATTCTAGTGAAGTAGAAGAATTATTTGAAGGAACATATTCTGCTGAAAAATATATTAATTCATTAAATGGAATTTCTAGATTAAATGTTACAATAATGGAAAAAACCTGGGAATCCCCACAATCAGACTCATTTTGGGGAAAAGATTCCTCTGATGGTAGAGACTCAGGTTCTGAAAATGGAGTACAAGATTTGATCCATAACTCAGTTCCATTTATTCTGGAGGGCAAAGACTTATCAAAATGGGATTTTAACGATGATGGTATTATAGATAGATTACTTATTTTACATTCAGGTGATGCCCAAGAATCTAATGGACAATCTTCTTCAATTTGGAGTCATTTTTCCGGTCTAGATGACCCAATAAAAATTTCTCAATGGTCGATTGAACATTACACAATAGTCTCGCTTTCATCTGGTTTAGGTACTTTGATGCACGAAATGCTCCATCAAATGGGGGCAGTTGATTTATATGATGTTCATAGCGATTCACCTAGTTCTAACTGGAATGGACTTGGAGACTGGGATATTATGGCTAGTGGTAATTGGAATGGAGATGGAAAGGTACCTGCATTACCTAGTGTCTCTACATTAGAATTAATTGGTTCTCATAGATCATCTACTATCATCCCTGGAAGTAATTATTTTACAATAAGTCCTTTATCCTCCGGAGGGAATTCATTGGCGATAGATATTGCCCCAAATGAAATAATATATATTTCTTTAAGATCAGGTGGTTTCGACTCTGAGCTTCCTGGTTCGGGTATTTTGGTAGAACACCAAGACAAAAATAATGGTAATTTAGAAAATAATCTTGTTAATATAGATCCTGAAGTAGCATGGGCTAAGATAATAGAAGCCGATGGTAATGACGCACTTATCAGAGGTAGAAACTCTGGTGAAGTTGGAGATTTATTTGATTTAGGCGATAATTTTGGTAACCAAGGTATCCAAATACGAGATAATCGTGGTCGTTTAGTAACATGGACTGCAAATATCACAAACGTAAACATAACAGAAGATGGTGAATGGAGTAATGCTACAATATCATTTGTGAATGCTCCAATTGGTAATTTAGAAATATTAACTCCAAGGGAACCAATTATTCTTTTAGAAAATGAAAAATCTTATGCAACAATAAATGCACTAGAATCTTGTGAATTTCTTGTGAATCTTAATTACCACGGTGATTCTATAATCAAAAGTATTAGTATTGATCCAGGTATAAATTATATTGAAATAATCAACTCTTCTTCATTTCCCAACACGAAAGGGCATTTGAAGGGAGAAATGGGTTGTAAAAATTCTAATTTATTAGATATTGACTTAGATTGGATAAAGGTAGGTCATAAAATAAGTAACAATACTTTAGAAAAAATTATTCCATGGAATGAAGATTCAGAGATTTATCTTTACCCGGAATTTTCCGGCAACGATTCCAGAACTTATTCCATTTCAATTTCAGGTGCCATAAGCAGAATAGCAAGCCCAATTACTCAAGGAACTATTAGCCCTGGCGACCCTATAGTAATTGCAATTTCTCCGAATGGGTTATTGAAACAAGGAATGATTGCAAAAGGTGAGTTGATACTTACAGATTCAAATTCAATTGAAGTAAGGATACCGATTATATTCCAGGCCGATTCACCATTTTTAGGTGAAGGTTTTCTTCCTTGGATTTCACAACCATCCAATGGGGTATTGATAATTTGTATTTTATCAGCATTATCTTTATTGAGCAATAATCGTAAGACTAGGGACACTTCATCTTCTGATGGGATTATTCCACCTTGAATCAGCAGGTGGCCTAGTTATGGACAAATAATGCCATTCATCTTCCATTATTGGGAATAACCATTTTTTATTCACACCCGATGCCAATCTTGAGATTAAACAAGCTTCTTCCCAGTTTTTTGGCCCATCATCTGGATGTACTATTAACCAAGGCGCATGATCTTCTTCAATACTAGTTTCATAACATCTCCACTTAGAACCATACTTGAATCCAGGCCTTGGATGAAGACCTTTTTCTAACATATCGCACATGATCTTCTCAGAAATACCCATTTCTTCCTCTCTTCCATTTATTTTATCTTCAATCATTTTTTCAGTATCTCTATCTATTATTCTACCATTGGCATATGGTATGCCAATATTCTCATATTTCCATTTTTTACTATATGGGATGAATATATTTCCATTACTGAGTCTAATCTTTCCCTCTAAAGCCGATATTTCTGAATAACCTGCAATTGTTGGAATATCTAGGCTACCTTTTGGCTCAATTATTTCAACCCTGTATGTTACAACAGATAATTCATTATCGATTATTAATACTTCGGCAATTCTTTTTTTGTCCCTTACATTCTTTGCCCAATGTAACAATTCCTCAATATCTAAAGCATTTGATGAATGAAACCATCTTATCTCGGAAATTGGATCTCCATCTCTAGGATGTTCATCCGAAGGCCATCTAAGGCCCCATGTTCCATTCTCTTCCTTGAAATTACAATCTTTTGTATGTACAGTCATCATTATCTTGTTACCAGGTTTTCTTAGGGACTCCAGTATCGTATACTCATCTATTATTGCAGGGTTTCTATCAATACACTGATTAATCCATTGCTCATTAGGCAATTCAATATTCCTATGTTCATGACAAAATATTACTTCTGCATCAGTTAAGTGTACAACATCTTCAGAAATAACTTTACCAAGAGCAGACTTATGCCATAATCGATTAGACGCTGGACCTCTATATTCCCAACCCCCGCTATACGATCTCATGATTTCCGGTATATGTTCATGATTTCATACCGTCGGTTTACCCAAATATCTTTGCTAATGACTTCTACGCACAATCGATAATAATGGATGCGGACGAAAATCTAAGATCTAAAACGCTAAAAAGACTAGGAATTTTACTCGATAATACTAATGATGCTAGAGTAACTCTGATTGGAGATATTATGCTAGACAGGTATCACCATGGATTTGCTAATAATCTCACTTCTACGGCACCTGTTCCTGTCCTAAAAATAACTGACTCAGAAGAATCTCCTGGTGCTGCTGCCCACATTGCGTTGAGTTTAAATTCCCTTGGAATGGCATTGGACTTTTTCTCATGTGTTGGTGAAGATTCAGAAGGTTCATCGATATTAACCAAACTTTCTGATACCGGAGTCGATATATCAAACATTATTACAATTAATGATCATAAAACTCTAACTAAAATTAGATTTTATGGAAGTCGTGAGAGTCTTTTAAAAAATAGTCAAATATTATTACAGGCAGATCGTGGTTCTTTAACACCACTATCTCCCGGTATTAGTTCAAAATTAGTTAGTGAAGCATTGAAGTCGTTAGAAAATAGTTGCGTTTTAGTCATTTCAGATTATGACAAAGGAGTCGTTTCTACGAAAGGCGCTACTGAATTGATAAAAAAGGCAAAAAAAGAAAATATACCAATTATTGTAGATCCTAAATTAACTGGTCTTGAGAAAAGTAGAGGGGCAACAATTGTGTTATTCGAAATAAGAGGTTTAGCACTATTACAACGCCGTTTAGATCTTAAAGATAGCAAAGAAACCGCGCAATATCTTATTGACAATTATGGTTGGGGTTCTCTCCTTGTACTTGGGGGAATAGAAGGTATGACCTTATATGCTAAAGATGAAGAAGTATACTTTCCATGTAATGCTACTTCTCCAGAACAACAGATTGGCCTTCATGACGCTGCTGCAGCAGCTTTGGCAATCTCTCTTGGGAATGGACTTTCATTACTTGAATCAGTTAATTTAGCTTCAGCGGCATGCGATTGTGTATTATCTGCTGCTGCTTCTAAGGAATTTATTTCTAAAGACGCACTTTCATTATGGCTGGATGACCTATCATGGAGAATGCAAATTTCAGAAAGATGACATAATCATTAATACATCGATTTAATTAATTATGAGCAACGTCAAAAAATCATGAAATACATAAGGTCAGTGCTGATTTTATTATTTTTCAATGCTTTGAATCCCATTCTTATTAATGCCAGTGCTCAAGAAGATACTTCTTACCAAAGCGTTACTTTTGATTCAAATTCCATATTAAGTATTGACAACTCCACTACAGTTTCTGGTTATGTTACTTCAAATCAGAATTTAATTACAATATCTTGGAAATTAGAATATTCTGAAATTCTCTATGATTCAGGTGAATTATTATTCCAAGCCCAATCAGATAGTTTCCAAAATCCCACATATCAATGGCAAATATTCCTAGATTTCCAATCTTATTCAAATTTTTGTACATGTTATTTGACGGTTACTCTAGAGTCTGAAATACCTATTTCAATCATTAAGCCAATATTTTATTCATCCGGTGATAAACTTCTAAATCCTGCCTTATTAATCACTGATCATTCTGAGAATAATCTATTTTCAGATACAATCACTATCTCGGGAAATGCTTGGTCAACTATGGATTCTTCTCCTGATATATTTTGGAACATTATTAAAACCAATTCTCAGGTTTCATCATGTAAACTAGATTCTACAGACATTTTATTAAATCCTATAGAAACAATTTCCCCCTATAAAAATTCATATTTATTTGAAACCGATTTGGACATATCTAACTTCGATGATGGTTTTTATTCATTATATGTATGGGCTCATAACTTTCATAATTCTGAGTCTCTAAACTCTGAATTTTACTGCTTATTTATCCAAATTGATAATAATGCACCATTATCAATAATCCAATCACAAGATAATTTAGTTTTATTAGAAGGATCTGCTCCAGTTTTTTTTGATGGTAGTATATCATCCGATCCATTTTTTGGTCGTTCAGGATTGAATTTTGTTTGGGTTTTAAGTAAGATTGTTCCAAATCTAAATGATGACCAGTCTCATATGGAAGTAATCAATGTCTCCTCGGGGAGCGAAGAAAGAACTTTTTTAGTCAGTAATCTCAATACTGGTAACTATTCATTAATTCTAACTGTTACCGATGAATGTGGACTTAGTAATTCTTCTTCAGTTTTATTTTCGATAATTAACATGAGGCCAATAGCGAAATTATCCATCAATGATATAGAAATTGTTGATGGAGATTCATTAATCTTACTTCCTGATGAAGAAATTCATCTAGATGCATCTGAATCGACAGATACTGAAAATGATATAACTTCACTAAAATGTATCTGGAAAGTTAATAATGTGCCATTTTATGAGGGGTGTGAAAGGTCTTTCTCATGGCCAGATTCTGTTCTCGGAGATGAATTTACCTTGTCACTGGAAGTTTCAGATAATGACAATTTGGTTTCAGAAATATCTGTAATTATTAAATCTGAATCCTCTAGAGAAGGAACTTATTTTTCCCTCACACTTCTACTATTTTCAATTATTTTTGTATCTTATGCGTTTTATAAG
>Ga0208277_1000245_pt1 | contig 33560 bp, 38 predicted proteins | sample ETNtaG_5_FD_185782 | JGI IMG/M metagenome (GOLD analysis project Ga0208277, IMG submission 185782) | Marine microbial and viral communities from oxygen minimum zone, Eastern Pacific Ocean - ETNP201406SV205 (SPAdes) (version 2) | ecosystem: Environmental > Aquatic > Marine > Oceanic ...
TTTCAACCGGTTTTGAAGTTATTGCATACATTCCAGGTGAAGGCCATAATCTCCAAGAACATTCGGTTGTTCTTTTACGAGGTGGACGGACGAAAGATTTACCCGGAGTAAAATATAAGGTCATTCGTGGTGTTTACGACACTCAAGGAGTTAAAGGTCGTAAACAAGCCCGGTCAAAATACGGTACAAAAAAAACAAAATAATATGATGTCAAAAATTTTATATAAATATCCCGATAAGCAAAGAAGTCAAAAAACAAAAGGCAATTTAGTTACAGACACGGGCTTAAAAAAAAATGAATTATACACCGACTTTGTTCAACATTTAACTAAAAAAGGTAAAAAAGCAAAAGCAGAAAAGCTCTTTCGAAAAACTTTACATATTGTAGAACAAAAAACGAAAAACCCGCCCCTGTTTACCGTTCTCGAAAAAGCGGTAAAAAATGTTGAACCTTCTTTTTTTTTAAAAAAAGCTCGTCTGGGAGGCGCTTCTCAACAAATTCCAGCGGCCCTCGACAAAAAAAAGAAAAAATCGACATCTATTCGTTTTCTTATTCAAAGTGCCGCCGACAAGCAGAAAAAAGTACACCGTAGAGAAAGTCACTTGCCTGTGACCTTTGCACATTTTCTTGCAATTGAACTTCATGAAGCTTCGCAAGGTGTTGGCTCTGCTTTGCAAAAAAGAGACGAAATCCATAAATTGGCGGAGTTAAACAGAGTTTTACTAACTCAACGATGGTGGTAATGGGTTTATTTATGAATTTTCAAAAATTCATAAATAAACCTACCCTAGACAAGAAGATCAAAAGAAACTAAAACTCCCGCCACAAATAATACCCAGGCTAAAGAAAGAGGTAAAAAAACTTTCCAACCCAATCTCATTAACTGGTCATAACGGTACCTTGGAAAGGCAGCACGTACCCAAATATACAAAAACAAAAAAAAAATAGTTTTGAGGCCCAGCCACATTGGACTAGGGATCCAATAAAAGAGTGTGATGTTAAGCGGCGGTAACCATCCACCTAAAAAAAGAATCACACAAAGAACGCTCATTAAAATCATATTTGCATATTCACCCAAGAAAAAGAGTGCAAAACCCATTGATGAGTATTCAACGTTGTACCCAGCAACTAATTCAGCTTCGGCTTCTGGTAAATCAAAAGGTGCCCGATTTGTTTCAGCTAAACAAGAAATAAAAAAAAGGAGCAACATTGGAAATAAAGGGACCCCGAACCAAACATTTTTTTGTGCAAGGACAATTTCTGATAAGTTTAATGACCCAACACAAAGAAGCACAGTAATAATAATTAACCCAATTGAAACTTCATAGGAGACCATCTGTGCTGTCGATCGGAGTGCACCCAAAAAAGCGTATTTGGAATTACTAGACCACCCAGCAGTAATTACACCATAGACACCTAAAGATGAAATGGCAAAAATATATAAAATTCCAAGATTCAAATCAGATAAAACAATACCTTCATCAAATGGGATGAAAGCCCAAGAAGTTAAGGCTAATAAAAAAGTAAGCACCGGGGCAGCTAAAAAAATAACTGTATTTGCACTACTTGGCAAAACTGGTTCTTTGAGTAAGAGTTTTAACCCATCTGCTAAAGGCTGAAGAATACCAAAAAAACCTACGACATTGGGACCTTTACGTCTTTGCATTGACGCCATAACTTTTCGTTCTGCAAGAGTCAGGAAAGCAACAGCGACTAATACCGGTACAATAATCCCCAAAATTTTAATAAGGCTTGATACAATAAGAAGCATAAATGACTTTTTCCTTTTTTGTACTCATAACTTTTTTTACCCCTTACGGGGGTTGAACCCGTGTCTTCGCCATGAAAAAGCGATGTCCTTACCACTAGACGAAAGGGACAGAAAGGAGAATAGTTCCAACGGTAGAACAGTGGTCTCCAAAACCAAAGGTTAAGGGTTCAAATCCCTTTTCTCCTGAAAGAGAATGTGCCTGTAACTCAACTGGATAGAGTGCCAAACTACGGATTTGGAAGTTGAGAGTTCGAATCTTTCCAGGCATACCTAATGAGCCTATAGCTCAGTTGGTTAGAGTATACGCCTGATAAGCGTATGGTCAGTAGTTCAAATCTACTTAGGCTCAACATTCCGGTTTTGTTTGGGGTACTCTTGGCACCCCAAACAAAAGACCGCTGTTGAAAATCCACAAAACTTTAGTGTAAATGAATTGCATCATTCAAATAAATACACGTTAAAATTGTAAATACGTAAGCTTGCAGGCATGCGACACCCACTTCTAAAAACATGAGAGCAAAAACAACTAAAAAAGGGATAGAGGACGCTACTTTTAGTAATCCTGCAAGTGAGAGCATACTCCAAGCGAAACCACTTAAAATTTTTACAAGGGTGTGTCCAGCCATCATGTTTGCAAATAAACGAACCCCTAAACTAATGCCGCGAAAACAATAAGAAACTAATTCAATCACGACTAAAAAAGGTGCTAAAACAAGAGGTGCGCCCGGGGGGAGTAAGAAACTAAAAAAATGGAGTCCGTGGATTTGGAAACCAATAATTGTAACAGCAATAAAAATTACAAAGGATAATGTAAACGTCACTACAAAATGGCTTGTTGTTGTAAAACTATAAGGAACCATTCCAATCAGATTACTAAATAGAATGAATGTAAAAAGAGTAAAAATGACAGGAAAGTATTTTGTCCCTTTTGGACCAATTTGCTCGCGGACAAGACTTGTGACAAATTCATAAACCATTTCTAAAAAAGATTGCCATGGACCCGGAACTAAAGTACCACCGTGTACGGTAACTAAAGCAAAAAGAATTAAAAAAATTCCAGTTGCCAAGAGCATAAATAATGAAGAATTGGTGAACGAAAAATAAAAATTACCAAAATGTAAAGGGATCAAAGAAATCAGGGTAAATTGTTCTAAAGGCGAGAAAAACATCATGGACGATTCTTTTTTTGTAAACTTAAAGTGTTCAGGTAAACTAGATAAAATATTTAGATTCTTTATTAGCTGATTTGAAAAAAAGGTTTATGTATGACAGAAACAACACTTTTTTCAGTTTTTGCAACATTTACACTTCTCTCTGCTTTAATGGTTATTCGTGCAAAAAATCCTGTGTATTCTGTTCTTTTTCTTATTTTAGTTTTTTGCAACGCAGCAGGTCTTTTAGTGCTTTTAGATTTAGATTTTTTTGCCGTTGTTTTTTTGGTTGTTTACGTAGGGGCGGTCGCCGTTCTTTTCTTATTCGTCGTTATGATGTTAGATATCACAATTAGTGAAGTCAATGAAACCCTTTTGCGATATTTACCCATCGGTGCTTTTATCGGGTGTATTTTTCTCATGGAAGTTTTTCTCATGTTAGGAAGTGAATTCACACCAGTCAACACCCTTCCACAAGACTTTTCCTTAACAAAAACGAACACTCTTTCGCTGTATTTGCACTTTTTTATTTCTTCTTTACCCGTTTTTTTTTCTGCATTCTTTTTCAGTCCTTGGTCATTTTCACAAGTCAGCAAGCAGTGGTGGAAACATTCAACGGAACTCCAAGAGCTTGTACACCAATTCAATTCCTTGAAGACTTCTGAACATTTTGTAGTGCAAGAGTATATTCTTTGGCCTGAAACCATTGAAAATATCACAACAATTGAGGCTCTGGGACAGGTTGTGTATACTTATTATGCTTTTTTTTTCATTGTTGCCAGCTGTATTCTTTTGATTGCAATGGTTGGGGCAATCCAATTAACCCTAAAAAAAGAAACCCCTTCAAAAAAACAAGAAGCATTTGAACAAAATGCTCGGGATTTTACGAAAACGGTGGTAAAAATTACTCATTAAAACCAAGTGTCAAGAGGTCAGTACTTTCAAAGGGCCTCTAATCTTCAGTAGCTCAGTGGTTAGAGCGAATGGCTGTTAACTATTAGGTCGTTGGTTCAACTCCAACCTGAAGAGATCTGTTCTTTCGTTAAAAAAAGATCCAATGATATGCATTTTATTGTTCCTTTTTTGCTTTGTCTAGCACCACGCATCGCCTTTTTGGATGCACCAGAAGTTTGGCAATTTGGTTTTCAAGATCCGGCAACACCTATTGCCCAAGGCATCCAAGATTTTCACAATGATGTATGCTTTTTTATGGTTGTTATTTTAACTTTCGTTCTTTGGATGCTTGGCCGCACTATTTGGCATTTTGATGCACGTAAAAACCCGGTGCCGTCAAAAATTATTCATGGGACAGCTTTAGAGATTGCTTGGACAGTCACGCCCAGCTTTATTTTAATGATTATTGCAGTGCCTTCTTTTGCTCTTCTTTATTCAATGGATGAAATTACTGATCCTGCAATTACTTTAAAAGTCATTGGGCACCAGTGGTATTGGACTTATGAGTATTCAGATTATAGTACTGATGATGATCAATCCATTATTTTTGATAGTTATATGGTAGCGGAAGATGACCTCGAACTTGGCCAACTTCGCTTACTTGAAGTTGACAACAGGGTTGTTTTACCCATCAAAACACATGTACGAGTACTTATTACAGCTGCGGATGTTCTTCACAGTTGGGCAATCCCTTCTCTTGGAGTAAAATGTGACGCAGTACCAGGACGTCTCAACCAAACGTCTATTTTTTTAAATCGAGAGGGCGTTTTCTATGGTCAGTGCAGTGAGCTTTGTGGTGCAAATCACGGCTTTATGCCTATTGTCGTGGAGGGGGTAGCCCTTGAAGAGTATATTTCTTGGATTTCAAATAAAATTGAAGAAATTTAGCAACGAAAAAGGTGGTAAGGGTTTCACCATGGTACCACCTTTTATTTTTATAGAACAAAAAAAGATGGTAAAAATGAGTCTTTCAGTTCAAAAACATCCATTTCATTTGGTAGATCCTAGCCCTTGGCCAATTTTCGCCTCTCTTGCGGCTTTCTCTACGACTGTTGGTGCTGTTCTTTTTATGCACGGGTATCAAGGAGGTAATACCCTTTTTGCTTCTGGGTTTTGTATGGTTCTTTATTCAATGTTTGTTTGGTGGAGAGATATTATCCGGGAGGCCACGTTCCAAGGACATCATACAAGAACCGTTCAAATTGGTTTAAGGTACGGTATGTTATTATTTATTGTCTCGGAAATTATGTTTTTCGTTGCCTTTTTTTGGGCGTTTTTTCATTCAAGTTTGGCCCCAACTATTGAAATTGGAGCAGTTTGGCCACCGAAAGGTATTCCAGTGCTCAACCCTTGGGAAGTACCTTTTTTGAATACCATTATTCTATTGACTTCGGGGGCTTCAGTCACATGGGCACATCACGCTCTTTTAGCTGGTGAAAAACAACAAGCTATTTATAGTTTAGTTGTCACTGTTCTTTTAGCAATTGCTTTTACTTCTCTTCAAGTATTCGAATACATTGAAGCACCTTTTACAATTGCGGACGGAATTTATGGGTCAACTTTTTTCTTGGCAACGGGATTTCATGGATTTCACGTTTTTGTGGGAACTGTTTTTTTAGGTATTTGTTTAGTACGAGTTGTACAAAACCATTTCACAAAACACCACCATTTTGGATTTGAAGCAGCCGCTTGGTATTGGCATTTTGTCGATGTTGTTTGGTTATTTTTATTTGTCGCTATTTATTGGTGGGGTGGAAATTAATGCTACTGTATTTAAGGGAAATTAATTTCCCTTAAATATTCATTAGCCTAAAAAAAGAAGTGCTACTTTTTGTGTCCATAAAAAAGCCACATTTGGATAAAGAAAAAAAAACAATACAAAAAATGTGGTTAAAGTGATGACCCAAGACTTTTCGTGGTCCATTGCCACGTTTTGGAAAGGTTGTTTTGATTGGTCAAAGTACATTGTTTTAATGACTCGAAGATAATAAAAACAGCTCAACATACTACTTAAAATACCAAAAACAGCTAAAAAATAAAGCGAAGAGCTTAAAGCCGCAAAAAAGAGGTAAAATTTACTACAAAAGCCGGCTAAAGGTGGAATACCTGCCATTGAAAACAAAGTTAGGCTAAGAGAAAAAGCCAAAAGAGGGTGGCTTTTTGACAACATGCTCATATCTTCAATATATTTCACATTGTGACCAGTTTGCTCATCGCGAAGAGAAAGAATAATAGCAAAAATATTAACTGTCATTACAAAATAAATACAAAGGTAAAGCAACACAGACTGTAAGCCCTCAACAGTTCCAGAGGCAACACCCATTAAAAGGTAACCCATATGTCCGATTGAACTATACACAAGTAAACGTTTTACACGAGTCTGAGCAACTGCACCAAAAGATCCAATAAATAAAGATAAAAGACTCGAAACAGTTAAAATAGATTGCCAAGAAAAAAGAAAATCATAAAAACCTACAAGAAACAAACGCAAAAAGACAGCCATAATTGCTAATTTCGGGGTAATTGAAAAGAAAGCGGTCACACTTGTTGGAGCACCCTCATACACATCTGGAGCCCAAAAATGAAAGGGTGCGGCGGTCAATTTAAATAAAAAACCGACGGCAATAAAAAGAATGCCCACAGAAAGGAAACTCTGAGTTTCCAACGCTAATGAACCACCAACCCCAGAAAAAAGTTGAGCAAAACTTTGGAAACCTGTGAGGCCTGTTAAACCATAGAGAATCGAGCAACCAAAAAGTAGAATACCCGAAGAGAACGCCCCTAATAAGAAATATTTTACTCCAGCTTCTGTAGAAAATTCCGAATTTTGTTTTGAAGCGGCTAAAACATAAAGGCATAAACTTTGCATTTCAATGGACAGATACATAGAAATAAAATCGGATGCAGAAATTAATAAGAGCATACTGCAGGTCGAAAAAAGAAGTAAAAGAGTATATTCAAAATCTTTTAATTCTTCTGCTTGAAAATATTGTAAAGAAATAAAAAGGGAAACCCCCGCCCCTAAAAGAGTTAACGTTTTAAAAAAAAAACTTAAAGGGTCCATAATAAGAGTGGTATAAAAAAAAGTCATTGAGGAAAAAGGTAAATTTTGTAAAATACAAAAAGTACAAAATAAACAAAAAAGACCCAACCAAGAGATGGTTTGCATCAGACTGGGCGTATGGTGCTTTTTTGACGTACTGTAAAATACCCCAAAAAGAAGTAAAACAAGAGTACTTACAATGAGGTAAAGTTCAGGTAAAATAGCATACAAATCATTTTCAAATAAATGAGGGAAGTTCATAAAGTACTTCAATTTTTAAAAGGACACTTTTGTTTAAAAAAAGTGAACCTCCACAATACAGGAGGCTCTATCGTTTATCCCCTCCACTGTCCATGCTGCACAAGATTAGCAACGGATGTGTGCATTGGTTCTAAAAAAATTTCTGGATAAAAACCCATCCATAAAACACAAAATACAAAAGGCAAGAAAATAAAGAATTCTCGACGATTCAAATCCATGAATGAATCAATAAAAAAAGGTTTTAAGTTCCCAAAAACAACCCGGTTATACAACCAAATAGAGTAAGCTCCGCCTAGGATCATCCCCGTTGCTGCACAAGTTGCCACAAAAGGGTTTGTTTGGAAAACGCCAACAAGAATCAAAAACTCACCCACAAAACTACTGGTCCCAGGTAAACTCAAGTTTCCCATGGTAAAAATAAGAAAAAAGACGGAAAAAAGCGGCATCACATGTACAAGACCACCGTAGTATTTGACTAAACGTGTGTGTGTACGATCATATAAGACACCGATACATAAAAATAACGAAGAAGCAACAAACCCATGACTCAACATTAATAATAAAGCTCCCTCGATCCCTTGAATATTTAAACTAAAAAGCCCTAAAGTCACAAAGCCCATGTGAGCCACAGACGAATAGGCAATGATTTTTTTCAAATCAATTTGTCTTAAAGTTGTCAATGAAGCATAAATGATACCAATAATACTCATTGTATATACAAGCGGAGTAAAGTAAACACTTGCATCCGGAAACAGAGGAATTGAATATCTTACAAAACCATATGTTCCTAACTTTAATAAAACCCCTGCAAGAATAACTGACCCTGAGGTTGGAGCTTCCACGTGTGCTTCAGGTAACCAAATATGTACAGGAATCATTGGCACTTTTACAGCAAAAGATGCAAAAAAAGCAAACCAGAGTAAAAACTGACGTTGCAAACTAAACTCACTTACAAATAAAACTTGAAGGTCAGTTGTTCCAGTTTGAAAGTAAATAAGTAAAATGGCTAAGAGCATAAATAAAGAGCCAATCAGGGTATACAAAAAAAATTGATATGCCGCTCTAATTTTTCTTTCTCGAGATCCCCAAACACCAATGATCAAAAACATGGGCAAAAGGACACTCTCAAAAAAAACATAAAAAAGTAAAAGATCCAACATACAAAAAACCGCTAACATAAAACTTTCCAAAAGAAGAAAAGCAACAAAATATTCTTTTACATTTTTTTGTACAGAATCCCAACTGACCAAAAGACAAAAAGGGACCAAAAAAGTTGTAAGTAAAATAAAAAAAAGGGAAATTCCATCGATACCAATATAAAAGTGCATGTTAAGAAAAGGGAGCCAGTCAATTGCATCAACAAATTGAAACTTTGCTGTAGAATGATCAAAAAAAACCCAAAGCAATAAAGAAAGCACAAAAGTGATGCATGAAATACTTAAACCGAAAATTCGAATTAAACGTGTTTGGACACTTGGCACACAGAGAAGTACCAAAGCACCTAAAGCTGGAAACAAAAGAATCACGGAAAGAAGACTTTGCATAGCCAACCCTTTTTTTGTCAAAAGGGGTGTATAAACACCCTCTTTTTTAGGAAGATTTATTCATCTGCAGAAAAAAGCAAGGCCGTTCCTGCAATAAAATAAAGATGTGTTTCGACAAAGAAAGAAAAAAAATCCCAAAGACCCACGAAAGCCATAAAAAAAGTTAAACTACACAGCATAATAAATGCATAATGATAAATAAGACCGCTTTGCATTTTTCGAAGTTGCCGACTTCCTTGGCTAACAGTTTGCATCACTCCTGCCGGACCAACAATTTCAAGAAGCCCTTTATCAAGAGTTTTAAACGAAAAATTGTATCCAAAAAAGAGAGCCGGAAGAGCGATAAAATCCGTATACATTTTATCAAAAAGCCATCGTTTGTTTAAGAAAATGTATACTTTTCGTCCAAAGCTGCTTGTTTTCAATGAATACGAGAAACTCGCACCCAATAAATTTAAATTGAGGGCAAAAATAAAACCTAAAAAACTAAATAAAACAGGGATGTACTTGATAGATTGCGGAATATACTCCGATTCTACCAAAAGTCCGTGATTGGGACCCATAAATAAAGCATTTCCCCAAAACTGTGTTCCCATACCAATCATCATATCTTTGGCTAAATACCCAACAAAAATACTTCCAAAAGCAAGTAAAAAGAGTGGAAACCCCATTAAAAAAGGTGCGTCATGAACATGTTTGAGAGATTCTTTCAAAGCATTGACCGGCCCAACAAAAGTCAAAAAAAGTAAACGGAAAGAATAGTAAGAAGTAAAAAGCGCAGAAACAGCACCAAGCCAATACGTAAAAGTGCCAGCTACTGTATATTTAGCATACGCCACTTCTAAAATAACGTCTTTCGAATAAAAACCAGTTAAAAAAGGAAACCCGATTAAAGCCAATGAACCAATAAACATCATTGAATATGTAAAAGGTAACACTTTAATAACCCCTCCCATCTTACGCATGTCTTGTTCATCCGCGAGAGCGTGAATAACCGCCCCGGCACTTAGAAAAAGAAGTGCTTTAAAAAAAGCATGATTCATCAAATGAAATACACCAACAGCGTATTGAGAAATTCCACAAGCAAAGACCATATATCCTAGTTGACTACACGTCGAGTATGCAATAACACGTTTTAAATCGTTTTGAACAACACCTGTCGTCGCTGCAAAAAATGCAGTAAGTGCTCCAGTTACTGTGACCAAAATTAACGTTTGCGGTGCTTGCTCAAAAAGCGGGGAACAACGAGCAATCATAAAAACACCAGCGGTTACCATAGTTGCGGCATGAATCAAAGCAGAAACTGGTGTGGGTCCTTCCATTGCGTCTGGTAACCAAGTATGTAAACCTAGCTGGGCTGATTTTCCAACAGCTCCCACAAAAAGAAGAGCACAAATTAAATTTAAAGCGTGCCATTCTAAATGGAAAAAAATGAAGGATGTTTCGGCAAAATGAGAAGAACATGCAAAAACTGTGGCAAAATCAACAGATTTAAATAAAGAAAATGTCGCAATAATACCTAAAGCTAACCCAAAATCACCAACCCGGTTGACAAGCATTGCTTTAATTGCAGATTTATTTGCTTGTAACCTTGTATACCAAAAATTAATTAAAAGGTAAGAAGCCAGCCCTACACCTTCCCAACCAAAAAATAACTGAATAAAGTTATCAGCTGTCACCAACATCAACATAAAAAAAGTAAAAATTGACAAGTAAGACATAAATCTTGGCAAATGTGGGTCTTCACTCATATAAGAGATAGAATAAACATGCACTAAAGTACTTACGAAAGTGACAACCACCAGCATAACGACGGTTAAACTATCAAACATAAACCCCCAAGTAGCATCAAAAAACTCCGAAGTAAACCACGGAGCTAATTGAATATAACAAGGACTTCCAGAAATACCAACTTCATAAAAAGCAATACAAGAAAAAACAGAGGATAGAAAAACACAAAAAGTGGTAATAAGCGGAGTTCCTCTCCAGCCGAAAAAACGTCCACCCAATGCAGCAAGAAGAAAACCTAAAAGTGGCAAAAAAAGGAGTGTTAAATACATTTCGAAGAACTTTTGTTCAAACAAAAACAAATTTTGCTGTTTAGAAGTGGATTTGAACCACTGACACAAGGATTTTCAGTCCTTTGCTCTAACCAACTGAGCTACCTAAACAAAAAAAGATTTTACTATGCAAAAAGAAAAAGTATTGAGTGAGCTCATCAAAAATAAAACTCACCTTGGAACAACTCCGGTGGACCCTACAATGTTTCAATATCTTCAAGGCTACCGTGGAAAAACTCCGGTTATCAATTTAAAGGAAACTTTGTCTCTTTTACAAAAAACACTTGCCTTTCTGAAAGTAGTACATTTTCAAAAAACCCAAATTCTTTTGGTCAATTCAGAGCCCAAATATTCCACCCTGGTTCAATTTTTAGCCAATAAGATCAACCAACCTTACGTGAATGAAGTTTGGATTGGTGGTTTACTCACAAATTGGGACCAAATGAAAACATCGGTTGGAGCTTTTCATAGGTTTGATTCATTTTTTGAGTCTTCTTTTCAACAACAAACACCTTTTCCAAAATACTTAAAAACAAAAAAAAAAATTAAAGGTGTAAAAAATATGAAACAACGACCAACCGCCGTCTTTTTGTTTCAAACCCTTAATAACGAAAACATTATCCGGGAAGCAAACATTTTAAATATTCCGGTGATTGCTCTTGTGGAGACTTCCACTCGAGTAAAAAATATCGAATATCCAGTCCCGCTAAATACCCAATCGATGAAAAGTGTATATTTATTTTGTCAACTTTGGTGGGCTTCGGTTCAAAAAAAAGATAGGTTGGAGTAAAAGGGTTCGAACCTTTGAATGTCGGTATCAAAAACCGATGCCTTTCCACTTGGCTATACTCCAAGAAATTTGGGTTGGCTGTCTAAACGGTCCAACCCTTGTTTGGTGTGTTGTCTACGTCCGTGCTGGTTTTTGGAGCAGCATGGTTTCAAATTTCCCTAAGAAAGGGATCGCAATAAGGAAATACACAAAGAAATACACGGAAGCAATCTGCCCAATAAGAACATAAGGATCCTCGACAGGTTGACACCCAATCCAACCCAAAAGCAAAGCATCCGCAACAAAAAGCCAAAAAAGTTTCTTGTATAAAGGTCGGAACGTTGCACTTCGGATAGGCGAAGTGTTGATAAAGGGGAGTAAAAGTAAAGAAACAAATACCAAGCCAATGGCTAGAACCCCCGCCAATTTATTTGGAATACTTCGCAAAATTGCGTATACCGGTAAGAAATACCACTCTGGTACAATGTGGGCTGGTGTTGACATTGGGTTCGCAGGAATATAGTTATCCGGATGCCCAAGGGTATTTGGAGCAAAAAAAATAAACCACGAAAAAAACAAGGCAAACACAACCCACCCAACTAAATCTTTAAAAAAGAAGTATGGGTAAAAAGACACTTTGTCAACTGTGGCCAGACACCCTAGAGGGTTATTTGATCCATATTGGTGTAAAGCTGCAATGTGTAAAATACTTGCTCCAGCAATGATAAAAGGTAAGAGATAATGCAAACTAAAAAATCTATTTAAAGTAGCGTTATCCACTGAAAACCCACCCCATAACCAATGTGTCACGTCCACCCCAACAACTGGGATAGCACTGGCAAGACTTGTAATTACTGTAGCTCCCCAAAAGCTCATTTGTCCCCATGGGAGAACATACCCAATAAACGCGGTTAAAATCATAAGAAGAAGAATAACAACCCCAAGAATCCAAACTGCTTCACGTGGGCTTGCATAACTTCCATAATACAGGTTTCGAAAAAGATGTAAATAAACCACAATAAAAAACATACTTGCCCCGTTTGCATGCATATATCGAAGAAACCATCCTCCTTCAACGTCTCTCATGATGTGCTCTACACTGAGAAAAGCTAAATCAATATGTGGTGTGTAGTGCATTGCGAGAAAGATACCGGTAAGGATTTGTACAATTAAACAAATACCGGCAGTAGACCCAAAACCCCACCAATAACTCAGATTGCTTGGTGTTGGGTAATCGATTAAATGCTCATTGACTGTATTTAACATTGGTTGTTTTAATAAAGATAATCTTTTCATAAAAGTTTTTTTTCTTGGTGAGAAAAGCATATTGCCTCCATTATATGTCTTACACTGAGAAAAGCTAAATCAATATGTGGAGTGCATTATGTCTCTCATTAGTAAAGTCTAAATCTGTTTTAGTTTGAGCACATAACTATAGTTTCATTTGAATTATCTGTGGTTCTTTTAGTACGAATCAGCTACTTTTTTTCAAAAGGTTCACTTTTCGCCTATCTACGTGAGAGACTTTCACGTGTTTCTAAGAATTTGTCTTGAAAAAAGTTTCCCATTTAAGATGCTTTCAACGGTTCTCCTTTCTCAACGTAGCTACCTGGCACTGCTCTTGGCAGAACAACCAGTGCACCAGAGGTTGAACATTTCCGGTCCTCTCGTACAAGGAAATGAGTTTCTCAATTCTTCGCGTGCACCCCAGGTAGAATCCAAACTGTCTCACGACGTTCTAAACTCAACTCAGGTACCATTTTTATCGGCGAACAGCCGAACCCTTGGGACCTTTTTCAGCCCCAGGATATGATCAGTCAACATCGAGGTGCCAAACACTCCCGTCGATAAGGACTCTTGGGGAGTATTAGCCTGTTATCCCTAGCGTATCTTTGATTCGTTAAGCAAAAGTCTTTCCACACAGCACTTTTGGATCACTATGACCGACTTTCGTCTCTGCTCGAGCTGTCACTCTCGCAGTCAGGCAAACTTCTACCATTACGCTCTACAGAAAGTTTCCGTCTTTCATTGAGTTTACCTTCGCACACCTCCGTTACTCTTTAGGAGGCGACCGCCCCAGTCAAACTGCCTCATATACAGTGTTTTTGAATAGTATTCAAATAAGGAACTCCTCTTAAAAAGGGTGGTATTTCAAGGGTGTTAACAACTCCCACCTATCCTACACAATTCAAGCTTTTTTCCAGTGTAAATGTACAGTAAAGATGCATAGGGTCTTCTCGTCTTGGGGCACATTCTCCGCATCTGCACGGAGAGTTCAATTTCACGGAGTCCATACTGGAGACAGTGGGGCAATCGTTACGCCTTTCATGCAGGTCAGGAATTAGCTGACAATGAATTTCGCTACTTTATGATTGTTATAGTTACAACCGCCGTTTACTAGGCCTTCACAATATACCAAAACAGTATACAGGTTAAGCTTCAAGCACCGGGCAGGCGTCAGACCCTATACATCATGTTCCCATTTTGCAGAGTCCTAATTTTTTAGTAAAAAGTCGTCACCCCCATTTTTGTGTCACCAAAATTGGCTTCCTTTCTTCCAAAGGTACAGGAAAAATTTGCCGAGTTCCTTCAATATGGTTCGCTCCACGCCTGAGTCTATTCGACTCGTTCACCAGTGTCGGTTTCGGGTACGGTCACAGTTTATGAAGAGTTTTCCTGGAAATGATAGAAACCAAAAAGCCATCCAATACACTCTTGATTTCTACTTAGCATTTCGTCATCTTTCATTTGTTTCATCGTGGTTTTTTCTCAAAAACACACTTAGAGACCGACTCACTCTGCGCTGAAAAACAGAACGCAGAAACCCTTGAACTTACGGCGATCATGATTGTCACATGATTTGTCGTTACTCATGTCAGCATTCTCACTTTTGAATCCTCCAAAGTTTTTCACAAAACCTCTTCAATGGTCTACAAAACGCTCCGCTACCAATAATATCTGTCGCTTGGGTAATTTTGTGAAGCCCCGATACATTCTCAGTGCTTTAAAACTCGACTAGTGAGCTATTACGCTTTCATTATAGAATGGCTGCTTCCAAGCCAATCTCCTAGCTGTCTTCGTTATAAAACGCTTTTTCCACTTCCAAAATGTTTAGGGACCTTAGCGGACAGTCTGGGCTGTTTCCCTTTTGACTTAAAACCTTAGCACTTTAAGTCTGTCTGCTCAAGATAGAAAAGAAAAGTATTCGGAGTTTCAATACGTTTAGTAAGACTTTGGATCCCCTTTACCTAATGAGTGCTCTACCCCCTTTCTCTCTCATTGAACGCTTTACCTCAATAAATTTCGCGGAGAACCAGCTATCTCTAAGTTTGATTGGCCTTTCACCCCTAGCCTCAACTCATCTGCGTCTATTGCAACAGACGTCAGTTCGGCCCTCCAAAAACTTTTACCCTTTCTTCAGCCTGGTCAAAGCTAGATCACTTAGTTTCGGGTCAAATAAAAAAAACACACGCACTTTTGATACTCGCTTTTGCTTTGCCTCCACGTAACCGTTTAAGCAACGCTTTTTTTATTTACTCGCTGACCCATTATGCAAAAGGTACACCGACTTTCCGTAGGAAGAAAATCGATTGAATGGTTATTTTTTGTTTCAGGTTCTATTTCACTCCTTTAAGTAAGGTTCTTTTCACTTTTCCCTCACGGTACTTGTTCACTATTGGTTTCAAAAGCATATTTAGACCTAGAAGGTGGACCTCCTGTATTCAAACAAACATCGTCGTTCTACTTTTTTGAACACACCTTTCCTATAACGCCTACAGGACTTTCACCTTCTTTGGTAGATTTTTCCACACCTTTCTGCATTCCAGAATAAAGGGGTTTGGTCTGTTCCATGTTCTCTCGCCGATACTTACGGAATCTCGGTTGATTTCTTTTCCTTGGGTTACTAAGATGTTTCAGTTCACCCAGTTGAATAAAAAAATGAGTGGTTTCCCACGGAGGAAATTTATACGTCGCAGATTACACTCTCAGTATAACGTTTCGTTTTGCACAACGTCCTTCTTCTTTTAAACCAAAGCATCCACAAAAAACTGATATTTATATTTTGCTGTGTTGATAATGAGAGGGGGATTTGAACCCCCGACCATCGATTTATGAGTCCGAGGTTCTACCAAGCTGAACTATCTCATTTGCTGACGTTACCTAACTCTAACCAACTCATTCATCTAATGACTTCCTCCGCACTGAACTCTCATATGATATCTTACCCCACTCTATGTTTTCTCTGTGCCCTGAGAAGAGATGTATAGATGTTCATATGGGTGTTGGGATGGGGTGCCCCTTGTGGGACTTAAACCCCGATTTTTTTGTCTTCCAAAAAGTAATCAGCATCGTTTATGGCGTGGACTACCAGGGTATCTAATCCTGTTCGCTCCCCACGCTTTCGCACCTCAGTGTCAGGAATGCACCAGAAAATTGCCTTCGCACTAAGTATTCCTCCCAAAATCTAAGAATTTTACCTCTCCTCTGGGAATTCTATTTTCCTCTTACACCCTCATAGAGAATAAACCGTTTTGAATGCACACCCAAAGAAAACCTTTGGACTTTCACAAACAACTACATTTCTCCACCTACATGCCCTTTACGCCCAATTATTCCGAATAACACTTGCTCCTCCTGTCTTACCGCGGCTGCTGGCACAGAATTTGCCGGAGCTTCTTTTTTGATTCATGTCAAAGTCTCCAGAAAAACAGTGTACTGTTTTTCTTTTCAATGAAAGGGTTTTACGATCAATATAACCTTCGTCACCCACGCGATAGAGCTGGATCAGGCTTGCGCCCAGTGTCCAAGATTCCTCACTGCTGCCTCCATGAAGAGTTCGGGCCGTCTCTCAGTCCCGATGTGATTGATCGTCCGCTAAGACCAATGAAAGATCATCGACTTGGTAAGCCTTTACCCCACCAACTATCTAATCTTACGTAAGCTCATCAAAAAACGATAACAGATATCTTTACTCGTACACGAGATATTGAGGATTTACCTTCAATTTTTTGGTAGATTCTTACGCACTACTCACCCGTACGCTATGGTGTGCTACACCATTCAACTTGCATGTGTTAAGCTTATCGCTCGCGTTCATTCTGAGCCAGGATCAAACTCATACAGTTCTTGACCATTCATGTTCACTTTTAAAAAGGAGTCTCTCCAGCTACAGGTTCCCCTACAGCTACCTTGTTACGACTTCACTCCAATTACCTTCCTAACTCTAGAAAAGAACCCAACAACGACACAGATAAAAAGAAGGAAAGTGTGGTCTTTTGTTTTTTGGCTGTGTGTTCATTGCGAATTTCTTTTGCTTCAAGGCATGAAAATTTTCAGAGTGTGACGGGCGGTGTGTACAAGGCTTAGATACAAATTCACCGTAGCGTGCTGATCTACGATTACTTGCGATTCCAACTTCATGTTCTCGAGTTGCAGAGAACAATCCGAACTCAGGGAACTTTTTTGGGTTTGCTCAATGTTGCCATGTTGCCTCCTTTTGTCATTCCCATTGTAGCACGTGTGTAGCCCAACCCATAAGGGCCATGCGGACTTGACGTCGTCCTCACCTTCCTCCAAGATATCCTTGGCAGTCTTTGAAAAAGGAGACCCTTCATTTCAAAGGAGGGTTGCGTTCGTTCTGGGACTTAACCCAACAGCTCACACCACGAACTGACGACAGCCATGCAGCACCTGTATAAAAGAAACAGAGCAAGTAAACACTCTGGTTTTTCATATGTCAAGGATTGGTAAGGTTTTGCGCGTTGTTTCGAATTAAACCACATGCTCCACCGCTTGTGTAAGCCCCCGTCAATTCCTTTGGGTTTTAGCCTTGCGGCCGTAGTCCCCAGGCGGCTGATTTCATGCGTTAGCGCACTCTCTGAAATTTGGACAAAAAAATATATAGACTATACTCCACGCCAAGAAGAGGGTCCATCAAAGTAGACCCTCGAACTTGAAACCCGACAATCAATTACTTTAACACGGTCTGAGAAGAAGACTCCTTAATCGCAGGAATTTCCTCAAAAGTATGAAAAGCTGGAGGTGACGCCACCGTCCACTCCAATGTGGAAGTTGTCAATTCACCATTAACTGCCCATGGATTCATAACACATTTTTCACCTTGTGTTACTGTGGCATACACCACATAGAAAAAGAAAAGACTTGCTAAAATTGATAAATACGAACCATAACTACACAGTAAATTCCATCCCGCAAATGCATCAGGATAGTCGGGGATTCGTCGAGGCATACCAGCGAGCCCGAGAAAGTGCATAGGAAAAAATGTAATATTTACGCCAATAAAAAATAACCAAAAATGAATTTGACCAAGAACTTCTGGGTATTGGTACCCTGAAATTTTACCAATCCAGTAATAGAAACCAGCAAAAAGAGCAAAAACGGCGCCCATCGAAAGTACATAATGAAAATGAGCAACAACATAATAAGTATCATGTAATGCAATGTCAATACCAGCATTTGCAAGAATAACACCAGTCAACCCACCAACCGTAAATAAGAAAATGAAACCCAATGCAAAAAGCATAGGAGTACGGAAAGTGAGGGAACCTCCCCAAGCTGTCGCAATCCAACTAAAAATTTTAATCCCCGTAGGGACAGCAATAATCATGGTGGCAGCCGTGAAATACGCACGAGTATCCACATCAAGACCAATTACATACATATGGTGGGCCCAGACAATAAAACCTAAAACACCAATACTAAGCATTGCATAAACCATACCCAAATAACCAAAAATAGGTTTTCTGGAAAAAGTGCTAATAATGTGGCTAATAATACCAAAACCAGGGAGAATTAAAATATACACTTCCGGGTGTCCAAAAAACCAAAAAAGGTGCTGAAATAGAATAGGATCGCCACCTCCTGCTGGATCAAAGAACGACGTGTTAAAATTACGATCTGTTAACAACATAGTAATTGCCCCTGCTAAAACAGGTAAAGATAGAAGAAGTAAGAAAGCTGTGATTAAAACAGACCATACAAAGAGTGGTAATCGGTGAAACCCAAGACCTGGACCACGCATATTAAAAATAGTAGTAATAAAATTAATCGCACCTAAAATACTACTTGCCCCAGAAAGGTGTAAACTAAAAATTGCTAAATCAACCGCACCACCAGAGTGGCTTGTAATATGACTTAATGGCGGGTACACTGTCCAACCAGTCCCGGCACCAACTTCAACTAATGCACTACTTAAAAGTAATAACAGAGATGGAGGTAATAACCAGAAACTAATATTATTCAAACGTGGAAATGCCATATCTGGAGCACCAATCATAATTGGTACGAACCAGTTCCCAAATCCACCAATTAAGGCTGGCATAACCATGAAAAAGATCATAAGGAATGCGTGAGCGGTTACAATAACATTGTAAAGTTGATGATTTCCAGCGAGGATTTGATTTCCAGGCTGAGCAAGTTCCATTCGTAATAGAAGAGAGAACACGGACCCTAAGACTCCAGAGAATGCACCAAAGATAAGATATAATGTACCAATATCTTTGTGGTTTGTGGAGAAGAGCCAACGGTTAATGAAGTTCATCATAAAAACGAGTCTTTTTTCCCGTGAGAGGTTCATCCAAAGCCCTCAGTATAAACAAAAAGTGGGGTTTAGTTTTATTGTGGCGTCTGAGCAAAACTTTACAAAGGAGAGAAGAACAATGCTCGAAAATTTTGAAATGTTCAAAGTACCATTATCCCTAGGGGATAAAAATGTTTCTAAAAAAGTTTTTGTAAGACGAGGGGGGTTTTCGTGGTTGGTGACAGACGAAAAAGTGAAAGGAAGAAATCGGGCAAAAAGAAAAATTTTTCTGTGATAAAAGAGTTCATGAGATGAAACCCACCACTTTTTTGAACTGAATAGTTCACTTGGCGAGACTTTCCATCGGCAGAAGGTAAAAATGTTATTTTGTCTCATGTATCTAGTGACTAGGTGCTGAAATCTTTTTTTTCGCAGGGATGGTTCAGTCTTCCTTCATACTACAAAAACTTTTTTGTAAGCGTATTTACTTCCTAGTGATACTAATGTTTGACCCCACCACCATAATATCTCCCGAGTGGGAGAAAAACATAGAATCTTTTGAGTTTGATAGAAGTCGATAAATACAACCGAACCCATTTTGAATTCGATATTGACTGGTCACTTCGCTGTATATACTAGGGCAACCTGGGAAACACAGTCAACTCTTGTGAGTTAGATTCCATGGGGTTTTTATTCCCATGGAATCCCGTTCGTTAAATTATTTTTGTTGCCCTTGTTTTAACTGTGTGAGCGCTTGGTGTAAGAGTTGTGGTGCTACCGCCTTTTTTGACTGTCGGAAGGCATCTAAAACTCCATACTTTAACCCCTGTTGCCACTGTCTTTGGACGGTTTCTTGTCCTTTTTGTTCAAGTTGTGCAAGAATGTTTAACTTGTTTCTCAATTGTGTGGCAAATGTCGCGTGTAACCCTGCTTCTCGTGTCGTGTGAAGTACTTTGAGTTCTTTACAGCTTTGTTCACGTACCTGAGCAATTTGCCCTTCTACCAATGCTGTTTTCTTATATTCTGATAAAAGATCTTGCAATAAAGCCTCTTTCACATCAACATAGTTTTGTAATTCTTTTTGAATCGTTTCTTTACGAAAAGTAAAAGCTTCGCGAATACTCTCACCCAAAGTCATGCTGCTACAAAGTAAAAACGCAAGAAAGCTTAGACCGATGAGAATTTCCTCATTATAAATAATAATATTTTTTGAGCTTAAGACAACGAACGCTAATCCACCAAAAAGTAAGGTAGAGGCATTCTGTTGGAGAAGTTTGAATGGCATAAAGTTTGTCTTTTTTTCTCTAAGTAAAGGGGCTTAAGTCACCTGTGTCCTGCAAAAGGATGGTTTTTGTCTGTGCAAAGGTGAAAACCTTGTCACCAGTATGTTGAATAGTTTACTCTTTAGCGTTTTTTCTTTGTCGCTTTCTTTCCACTTTTCCCTTTGTGTGTGAACTTACCAAGGAGTTTTCGTAGAAAGTACGTTTGCACAAAGTTGTGTCCGTAATGTGAAAACCCGCACGTAGTATACGCTGACATCGGTAACAAAGTCTTTAATTGATTTTGTGTCATAGTGTGTGCAGTCATTTCATCCCCAAGTTTCGCTTGGTAGTGTGCGTGCACAGTTTCAAACTGTTCTTGGTTTGTTTTCTGTACGGTTTTATCGACCCACTCTTCAGTTGTTTCAAAGCTGTTTTGCAGAGCTTGTTTTGATTGTTGTAAACTTTGACGCACGGTGTTTTGCATCATTTGGAGCACTTGTTCTTGTTCGTGTTGGTATGTGTTGTCTGTGCTCTCTTGTGCGAGGCTTACTTTATGTGCTCTCATTTTTAGAATTCGTGTGAGCGTTGGTAAATAAAATTTGATGAGTGTAATATAAAAAGTTGTGATAGTCAATGTGAGCCAAAAGAATTGTGTAAAATATGAAACCTTATCAAGTTGTGGCATATGTGTGTCTTTTGTTGTTGGGAAAGTGGCTGAGTGGTTGAAGGCGGCAGACTGTAAATCTGTTGACATACGTTCGACGTGGGTTCAAATCCTACCTTTCCCATGGGTTAGATAACATAATGGTAATGTTGTGGATTGCAAATCCTTGAATGACGGTTCGATTCCGTCTCTAAAATTAACCTTTTAAAAGATTAATAAATTCAACAGCAATGGTTTGTTGTTTTCGATAATAGATAACAAGAAGCGCAAGTCCAATTGAAGATTCGGCAGCTGCTACTGTTAAAATAAACAGTGAAAAGATTTGACCCATTAGATCATCTAAATAGACTGAAAAAATAAGAAAATTAAAATTCACTGCTAACAGCATCAATTCGATTGACATTAACATGATAATAATGTTTTTACGATTTAAAAAAATACCCCAGATTCCCAATAAAAAAAGAGTGCAAGAAACAAGCAAATAATTTAATTCAGTCATAGTAGTAGTCTTTTTCAAAAAACAGTCAGGGTAGCAGGAGTTGAACCTGCGACCTTCTGTACCCAAAACAGATACGCTACCAAGCTGCGCTATACCCTGCTTTCCAATACTTTAGTATATTCTACAGGATTCGAACCTGTGACCAACAGCTTAGAAGGCTGGTGCTCTATCCAACTGAGCTAAGAATACGAGAAAAGCTTCAAGGCCAACGTAAGCCGAATTTTGTACCCATTAACCTAGATTTTCGGTAAAAGGGGGTGTTTATTTATCTTTTTTTAGGTTTTCACCTAATATAGTGCGATATTGTCTTGCTTTTTGTGGGGTTTCTTATCTAGGCATGTTGTCATACCAAATGTTTTTCATAAAAAATGCTTTTACACTTTCCCTAAGATTTTTCTCGCGAGTTTTTCACTCGCACAACTAAAAAGTTCGGACTTTCCTCCTTGGTTAAGGTAAACACTTAAGACCTTGAGAATATAGAGTGGCACACGAAGATGCGGGTATAGATTAATGGTAGATTATCTGTTTTCCACACAGAAGATATGGGTTCGATTCCCTTTACCCGTAAAAAAGCTTACTTGGTGGAATTGGTATACACGACAGACTTAAAATCTGTTCCTTTTTAGGATATCGGTTCAAGTCCGATAGTAAGTAAAAAAGTTTGGTAAAAAAAGGAAGAGAAATGGGGTCAGAAAAGCAGATGAAAGTATCCAAAAGGTTCGGATTTAATTTAAGACCTTTCAAAAAAGTGACGCTTAGACAACAAAAAAGTATGCAAAAAGCACAAAAAAATCAAGCATCTAAAAAAAAATCAAATTTTTCGATGCAACTTGATACTAAAAAAAGTGTGTCTATTTTATATGGTGGGCTCAAAGCGAAATATTTGTCAACTCTTTTTCAGAGAAGTTTCCAGAGAAAAGGGAGTGTGGGCCAAAATATGATCAGCTTTTTAGAAAAACGCTTAGATACAGTGCTGGTCAAAAATCATTTTGCAGAGAGTTTTGCCCATGCCCGACAACTTATTAGTCATCAAAAAATTAAAGTCAACGGAGTAAGTATGCAAGTGCCATCTTTTCAATTATACCCCGGGGATCTTGTCAGTGTCGACAAAGAAGCTCAAAATCAAATGAGACAGGGGATGCGTGATTTTTTGAACCGGCAAGAAGAACAAGGGGGTTTAAAAAAAATCCACACAAAACACACACAAGATAGTGGAAAATCCTTGGTTTGGTACAAAAACAATTATTGTGAAGTGAATTACAAAACATTAGATATTGTGATTTTATTTTCGCCACAACACGTACATTATCCTATGAGAGTACACACAGAAAAGTTTACAAAAATTTTTAAAAGGTAAACAGTTGTAAACAAAAGGATACAGTTCACCTTATGCGAAGGAGTCTGTATCCTGAGTGTATAAGACTGCACAAAAAGTGAGCAAAATCAAACATTCAAAGAAACCACAAAGAAAGAAAGCCAGAGAAAATTGCAACCAAAAATCTGGCGGGGATACAAAGGAGGCAATCAAAAGAAGTACAAAATACCAAAACGAACGGTGGGTGTAAAAAGTCTCAAGCTTTACCCAACGATCCATAGAAAAAAGAGCTCCTAGTAAAGGTAATTGGCTGAAAAAAAAGGCAACAACAAAACAAGACACGACAAAACAAATGTAGGGCAAAATTTTTGGAGAAAGAACTAAGGTTGGTTGAAGGGAAACCATTTTTTTTTGAGTGACTGAAAAACCGCCCCAAAACGCCCAAAGAAGAGGGATAACGGTTTGCAAAACAAAGATGTTGGAAAAATAAAGAAAAAAAAGGCTCCATAAAATTCGTTTTTGATAGACACGACTTTCAGCGGTAAATAAACTTGGTCGGAAAAAAACGAGAAAAAAATAAAAAACCAACGGACAGGAACAAAGTGTGGCGCTATATGTAGCCATGAGTACACTCGCATAAAAAGCTTCTGCAGCTTCGGTAAAAATAAAATCTGTAAAATGCCTTGTCAAAGGCGTGCACACTGGCGCACAAAAAATATGAAGAAGATCGCCGAAATGGTCAAACCAATAAACAAATGAGATGACCCAACCTACTCCAATATATTTCATTTTCCACCGCAAATCTAGTGTGTACAAAGAAAAAAGAAAAGAAGGTTTTTTTTGTTGATACATGATGTGTTCTTTTTTCGGACAGGGCGGGATTCGAACCCACGGTACTTGTCATACGTCAGTTTTCAAGACTGATACCTTCAACCACTCAGACACCTGTCCAATAGGTATGCGGGAGTAGGACTTGAACCTACATTTTTCAGGTTATGAGCCTGACGAGTTACCAATTACTCTATCCCACAAACGTTTCTAAGTTCTAAGTATGACAGGATTCGAACCTGTGACCAGTAGGTTAAAAGCCTAATGCTCTACCAATTGAGCTACATACCTCTTGAGTACGGATAGAGGGATTTGAACCCCCACGAATTGAATTCATCAGAACCTAAATCTGATATGTCTACCAGTTTCATCATATCCGTGAATGTGAGGAAATGTCCGCCGCTTTTGCCTTAAAAGCGACGGACGTTGAGAATTCTCTTCAGAGAATTCTCAACAAGATTAAAAAACAAAAAGAATTAAAAAAGCCATCATTAATGCAAAAAGGGCAATCGCTTCAGTTAAAGCAAAGCCTAAAATTGCGTATCCAAATAAAGTTTTTGTCAATGACGGGTTACGGGCAACTGAACTAATAAAAGAACCAAAAACAATTCCAATTCCTGCACCAGCTCCTGCTAAAGCGATCGTTGCACATCCTGCTCCAATTAATTTTGCACCTTCAGCCATATACTCTTTTTTTTTAGAGCTCAACCACAGTTCGAAAAAGTGTCCATTTAAAAAAAGAATGACACACGATTTCTAGTTTAAAAGAAAAATATCGAAACTATAGAGAGGAAAATTATAAATAATTACAAACGACGGCGCTTTTTTTGTCGACAACCGTTGAATGGAATTCGTGTCAAATCTTCAATTTTTTTAATTTGTAACCCAGAAGTTTGTAAACCACGTAAAGCCGCTTCTTTACCGTAACCAACACCTTTGAATTTGATATGTACACGCACTAAATTTCGGGATAGGCAGTTTCGCGCAACTTTTTCAGCCGTTGCTTGAGAAGCATAACTTGTTGATCTTTTTGAGCCCTTAAACCCAACACTTCCTGCAGACGCCCAAAGTAGAGTATTTCCATCCATATCTGTAACATTGATAATGGTGTTATTTAAAGTCGTTGTAATACAAACATATGACAGTGGGGAGCTTTTAGAGTTTTCGAAGTTCCGCATAGCAATCTTTTTTTTTAAACAATTTTTTTCTTCCGGCACGATCTCGCGTTTGTATGTGACCGTTGGCCGCGAACTGGAAGCCCTTGAATGAAACGAAACCCTTTAAAGGAACCAATTGTAGTACACCTTTGGATATCTTGTTCAACAAGACGTTTTAAATCAGATCCGGTAACATAGTACCGTTGAACCAAACGGACAAGTTTTTCTTTTTGCGAGGCTGTTAATTCTTGAACTTTTAAAGTTCTAGCAAAACCAAGAGAATCACAAATTTGGTGGGCTAAAAACTTGTTGATCCCGTAAACTTTCGTAAGTTCTTGCCGAACCAACTTATGCTCTTGAAAGTTGTGTTGAAATAAAAGAACCATAGACATTATTTTTTTTTGCCAGCTTTTCGAATTACAACTGCATCTTTAAGTTGAATCCCTTTGCCTTTATAAGGCTCCACAGGCTTTACCTGTAAAAATGTAGCAGCTACCTGGGATACTCTTTTTTTACTCACACCAAACAAACAAATCAGTGTTGGTTTTGGTACAAAAATTTTTACATCATTTGGGATAGGGAGTTTCACTGGGTGGCTGTACCCAACCCGAAGTTCCACGTCATTTGAAGAAAGGGTTGCTTTAAAACCAATACCGACTAATTCGACAGAAAGAAAAAATCCTTTTGTCAGCCCTTCAATATACTGGAGAAGAGTTGTCGTGATAGTCTGTAAAATTTGTTGACCTGCCTTACCAAGTGCTCTAAAATGAAGCTCTTGGTGCGCTTGTGGGTATTTGACCAGTTTTACAGAAAAAGATCCTTTTTTATCATATGTTTTTAATTGAAGTTCCGCCTTCCCCAGTGGACCTTGAATCTCGAGAATTGAATTTTTAAGAACTACTTGAATTGTCGGTGGAACAACGCAACGTTTTTTAAAACTTGGTAATGCAATGGATGGCATAAAAACCTCTTTTTTTGTGAATCTCCGTACCAAGAGACCTTTTTAAAACACTCGGCAAAGAATTTCACCTCCAACGCGATTTTTTCGAGCTTGTTGGCTTGTACAAACACCCTTAGGAGTAGAAAGAATTAAAAGGCCTAGACCATTTTCAAGAGTAGGTAACTTTTTGTAAGATACATACTTCCTTTGTTGAGGTCGGGAAATTTGCCGGATTTTTCTGAGCCCACCTCCTTCTTGATTTTGTTTGAGAAAAATATGAATGAAGCTCGCTTGACGAAAAAAGCCTCGAATATAGCCATGAATGACTAAAATTTTCAAAAGAGACCATACGAGTTTAGAAAACGGGACAGACAAAGAGCGTTTATGCGATAGCTGAGCGTTTTTAAGAGAACAAAGGGTTTGACTTAAATTTGTCATAAAAAATGCTTTTTTTTCAACCAATCAAAAATTTTGTGACAAAACATTACCAACTGGATTTTGTGACTCCGGCAATTTCTCCTTTTGAAATAAGTTCTCGTAAAGCAATTCGAGAGCATTTAAAAGCTCGAAGAACACCTTTACCACGCCCAGTCATAACACAACGGTTTTTTGTTCGAACCGCAGAGCTTTTTTTTGATACTTTGTTTAATTTGAACATAAACTCATATCGAAGAGGTTGGGGTAAACTACGATCTTGTAAAATTGCTTTGTACAACAGCCGCCGGTATTCGACCCGAGCAACAAGAGTTCTCAAATTTGCATCTTTTAAGAGTGCGTTGTTCATGTCCATTTTCTTTTTTTAAACCATTTCTTTGTAGACTGGTAAATTGTATGACGTAAAAAGGAGTTTTTTTTCAAATTCAGTTTTTGTATTGGTATGAAACTGAATTGAACAACCTCGAAGCGTTTCAAAAAGTTCAAAATTCTTCTCTAACCCTGGGAAAGACAAAAATTCCGTTAAACCAAGGTGTAAAACCCTAGGCTCCGATAAAGTACGGTCGGAAAAAATACGTTCTCTTTTCATTTGAGGGAGAACAACAAATGCCAGAGTATTTAAGAGGGATTTCATTTTTTTTTTTCGTAAAGTAAGTTGGCAGCCGAGAATAGAGTTTTTTTTTAATTTAAACGACGCCACAGATTTTTTTGCTCGCAGCACCTTAGGGTGTTGGCCTGAAAGAAGGCTTAAACCCACAAGCGGAAAAAGAATATTTTTTTTTTCTGCAACAATATACCGGCTCGTTAAATTGATTGAAATATGGGAGAATTTAGGGATTTCAAATGAATTTCTAGCATTTACTTTAAGCAAAAAATCCCTACTGAACAAAGAGAATGGGGAGTATTTCATGCGTTATTTTTTTTTCACTAGGGCCTCTTTATAAAGTTGTTGACGCCAAAACCAAAAGCTTCATAAAATTGTTTTCGCGGACTTCAAACGGGACACTCCCTTGAACACGTGTGCCAAGCGGTGAACCTTGAGCAGAAAGAAGGGCTGCTGCGTTTCGTTGAAAATTATAAGAAGTGCCATCTTGTCGACGTTTCGGCTTTTTTGTTTCTAAAATAACTGCTTTAAAGAGTTGCCCTTTTTTCAGTGTCTTGCTTTTATTTTTAGGGTTTGTTTCTTGAAGACTAACTACGATTAAATCACCAATTTGGGCATTATTTTTTTTTGTTTTTTTCAGGATTTTAATGCACCTCGCTTTTTTTGCTCCCGAATTATCTGAAATGGCTAAAGTGGTTCCTACTTGAATCATAGATCTTTTCTTTTTTCGTTATTTACCACACAATGAAGAGTAGGTCGAAAAGAAGACAATGAATCCACGACAAATTGTGTGTGTACCGGCAATTTTTGCTGAGCTAAGCGAAAAGCTTGATATGCCGACTCTGGTGATACACCGTCAAGTTCAAAAAGAATTTGGCCTCGTTGAATGCAACAAGTCCAGAAATCAGGAGATCCTTTCCCTTTTCCCATACGGACCTCTGCGGGTTTTTTACTTACTGCTTTATCGGGGAAAACTCGAATCCAAATTTGCCCACTTCGTTTGAGTTTGCGGGTCATGGCGCGCCGAGCGGCTTCAATGACGGAAGCTGAAAGGCGTCCAGAGTGTAAAGATTGAATACCGAAAGAGCCAAAAGAAAGAACATTCATTTTGATTCCACCTGCTCTCCCTTTTTGAAATTTGCGATATTTTGTTTTTTTTGGTTGGAGCATGTTTAAAAATCTTTTTTACGTCCTGGGCTTATAGGATACCCAAACTTTGACACCAATCAAGCCATAGGGGGTGTACGCACAAACTGAAGCATATTCAATCTTTTGAAAAAACGTATGCAAAGACGTTTGTCCGAATCGTTTTGATTCAACACGTGCCATCTCTGCACCACCTAGACGCCCCGCGCAGGTCATTTTAAACCCTTGAATTGTTTTTTCTTTTTTCACGGTTTGTACTAAATATTTAAAAATTTGTCGAAAAGAAATATTCTGTTCAAATTGATTTGCTGCTTGATGCGCAATAAAATGGGCTGTTTTTGTTGGTGATTTGACTTTAATAGGATGCCAAGATGCTTCACTCTTTGTGTAGTGGGTTAAAATTTGGCTAATATGATTTTGGTAAAATTGAACTTCACGAGCTTTAGACGGTGTTTTTTTGTAGTTTCCAAAAACAATATGGTTTTGTGTTTCCATAGGGATTTTGTACACCGACATTTTTTTCGATTTTGTTTTGTGATAGTGCAACAAAAAAAAATTCATAACTACATAATGTCGCGCCTCGTCCCATGTTTTTTGTTGCTGGGTTAAAAACCAACTGTATTTTTTTTGAGGTTGGTTTGGAGAAAAAATAAAAAACTTAGAAGCGTCTTGAAAAAAAGGAGTCGTGACTAAAGAAGCAAGCTTTGTTTGATACTGGCTCTCAAAAACCCTTGGATCACAAAAAAAACTATGCAGTTTGATACTCTGAGGAGCTTGTTGAACATGAGATCTTTCGGTTCGGATCCCAATGGATTTAAACAAAGTTTGGAGAAATTCTTGGCACGTTTTTTGTTGGTGAAGAAGAGAGGCAAAAAGTCGATCTGCAAACCAAGTGTGTGAGAAATGTCGATTGAGTCCGAGCCGGAGACTTGTTGGAGTACTTTTTTGTCCCATTTTATTTTTTTTTTTCTTTTTTCTTGTGAACTGGTCGTTTTCGAGTGCTCGCAAATTCCCCAAATTTATGTCCAATCATTTCTTCTGTAATTTTCACAGAAAGAAAAGACTTCCCAGTATAAATTGCAACCGTTTGACCGACAAATTGTGGTAAAATATAAGAACGTCGTGACCAAATTTTGATTGGTGTCGATTCATCGGCAGATAAAATCTTTTTTAATACAAATTGGTCTAAAAATGGGCCTTTCCAAAGAGATCGAGTCATGATGCATTTTTTTTTTAAGGTATTTAGAGCGAAAGTGGCGAAATTTGGTAGACGCGTTACCTTGAGGGGGTAGTACATAAGGTGTGTGTGGGTTCAAATCCCACCTTTCGTAGTTGTTCTGTTAAAGCTTCGTCCGTGTTTGTACTTTGATTTTACTTTGTACACCAACGGATGCTAGAGATTTAATGAGATCCACAAACAGAGAGCATTCCAAAAAAGTAGAAAAATCCGTAATTCTTAAATGTTTTTGAAAAATTCGCATTTCAAACTGTTCACGGGCTTTTTTATCAATATGAGGGGAACTGAGTACCGTCAATTTTTTAATTTTAGTTGGTGAAGCACCTGTCTTTGTAAACAAATCCAAAGGAAACTGACCATTCTGTAGTTTATGCGCGAGAATCTGGACGTTTTTAAGGGCATTATTAATCAATTTTGGTTCAAAAGATTTAAAAGAAAGAATAAGTTGAAAAGGCATAAAACTGTATTTTTTTTGAAAAAAATAAACTTTTGGAAATGATCGGACTTGAACCGATAACTTCATGCTTGCAAAGCATGCGTTCTGCCAATTGAACTACACTCCCCTTTCAAAGAGAAAAAATATAGAAATAAAACTCTCGGAGGAAATGGGATTCGAACCCATGGTGCATTACATTGCACGTTGATTTAGCAAACCAATACCTTCAGCCACTCAGCCATACCTCCCTCTGTAGCGTTCTTTACTAAAAAAAAGACTATTTTAATGACTAACTTACAAGATTTTACAGGGAAAAAGTTTAAAAATTTTACCCTCAATTTTGGACCGCAGCATCCAGCGGCACATGGTGTTCTCCGTTTAATTTTAGAAATGAACGGTGAAGTTGTAGAGCGCGCGGATCCTCATATTGGTCTTCTCCATCGCGGAACAGAAAAGTTAATTGAATACAAAAATTACATGCAAGCTTTACCGTATTTCGACCGACTTGATTATGTTTCAACCATGGCACAGGAACACGGGTATTCATTAACTGTCGAAAAACTTTTGCATTGTCAAGTCCCTTTGCGTGCGCAATACATTCGAGTCTTATTTGCGGAAATTACGAGAATTTTAAACCATTTACTGGCTTTAAGCTGTCATGCTATGGATGTCGGCGCATTGACACCTTTTCTTTGGGCCTTTGAAGAAAGGGAAAAGTTAATGGAGTTTTACGAAAGGGTTTCAGGTGCACGTTTTCATGCTGCTTATATTCGCCCAGGGGGTGTTGCTCAAGATTTACCACAAGGTTTATGTGATGATGTACATAAATTTTGCCAAACATTTGCTTCGAGAATTGATGAGATGGAAGAAATGTTAACGAACAACCGAATCTGGAAACAACGTTTGGTAGACATTGGGACAGTAACTGCTGATGAAGCCATTCAATGGGGTTTCTCTGGTGTAATGCTTAGAGGTTCAGGCGTTGCTTGGGATTTACGAAAAACACAACCTTATGATGTATATAGTGATTTACAATTTGATATCCCAGTGGGCACTCAAGGTGATTGTTATGATCGATACTTGATCCGAATTGAGGAAATGCGACAAAGTTTAAAATTAATTGCCGAATGTTTAAATAAACTTCCGCAAGGCCCAATTAAGGTTGATGATCGAAAAATTACACCACCATCAAAAAGCCATGTGAAAGAGTCCATGGAATCTTTAATTCACCATTTTAAGTTATATACTGAAGGTTTTGTGGTCCCGGCGTCGGAAACGTATACGGCAGTGGAAGCACCTAAAGGTGAGTTTGGTGTCTATTTAGTGAGTAATGGTACAAACAAACCATACCGCTGTAAAATTCGTGCTCCAGGCTTTGTTCATCTCCAGGCTTTGGATTTCATGGCAAAAAAACATTTATTAGCCGATGTGGTAACAATTATTGGGACACAAGACATTGTTTTTGGTGAAGTGGATCGATAATAACACAAAAGGTTCGGGAAAAACGGGGTTCGAACCCGCGCCCACTGGCGTGACAGGCCAGGACTCTACCCAATTAAGCTATTTTCCCGGATATATTTAGGTGCTAACGGGTTCGAACCGCTGACTTTCTCGGTGTAAGCGAGATGCTCTACCAACTGAGCTAAACACCCATGGAGTCAAAAAAAGAAGAATGTATGAACGAGTATATCCCTTTACTTTTACTCATTGGAGTAAGTTTTCTTTTATCTATGCTCATTTTGGGCTTGTCTTTTGTCTTTTCTACCCAGAAAACGGATCCAGAAAAAATCTCAGCGTACGAATGTGGTTTCGATCCGTTTGACGATGCTCGTGCTCGATTTGATATTCGTTTTTATCTTGTCGCCATTCTTTTCATTATTTTTGATCTTGAAGTTACTTTCCTCTTCCCTTGGGCCATTTCTTTAAACAAAGTGAATCTTTTTGGGTTTTGGTCAATGGTTATCTTTTTACTGATTCTTACCATCGGTTTTGTTTATGAATGGAGAAAAGGTGCTCTTGATTGGGAGTAAGCCTTGTTGATGTACACATAACGTTTTGTTATGTGTACATCAACCATCTCTCCGTTGATACCTACAAAAAAAATAAACGAATGGTTTATTTTTTTTGCATTAATTCCCAAGGGCTAGAAAAATCGAAAAAACGGAAATCTTGACTTAATTCAATCGGTTCGGAAACGACACGTTTTTTTGAATCATCATATCGAAATTCGATGTACCCGCTTAATGGAAAGTCTTTTCGTAATGGGTGCCCTTCAAAACCATAATCAGTGAGGAGTCGTCGTAGATCCGGATGGTTGAGAAAACAAATACCAAACATGTCCCATGTTTCTCGCTCGAACCAATTTGCAGTCGGATAAATTGGGGTAATCGACTCAATCGGGGTATTTTCATTTACTGGAACTTTGACACGAAGCCGAGTGTTATACTGCAAACTTAAGAGATGATAAACCACTTCAAACCGGTTTGCTCTTGATGGGTAGTCTACAGCAGTAATATCTACAAGCATTTTGAATTGTGTCGTGGTTTGGTTTTTTAAAAAATAAAAAAAACTGAACACAAACTGAGGAAAAATTGTAAAAGTCATTTCATTGGTTTGCAAAGTATATTTGCGTACCCATTTTGGCACCATCCTAAGAATTAGAGACTCAAAAAAGGTTTTCATAAAAGCTTCTTTTTTTAACAGCCGGTCTTCCCCTCCAAACTCTTACTGAGTGTACCAGAGGACTGTATTCTTATTTTGATGAATTTTTTTTTGCAATTGCAAAATTCCATATAAAAGAGCTTCAGCTGTTGGAGGGCATCCGGGAACATAGATATCGACTGGAATAATTCGATCACACCCTCGGACAACGGAGTAGGAATAATGGTAATACCCTCCACCATTTGCACAACTTCCCATTGAGATGACCCAACGCGGTTCTGGCATTTGATCATACACTTTGCGCAAAGCTGGAGCCATTTTGTTCGTTAACGTTCCAGCTACGATCATAACGTCAGACTGTCGAGGGCTTGGACGAAAAATAATCCCAAAACGATCCAAATCATAACGAGCAGCCCCTGTGTGCATCATTTCAACGGCACAACAAGCTAAACCAAATGTCATCGGCCAGAGAGATCCCTGCCGAGCCCAATTAATTAAGGTATCTACTTTTGATAAAACGTATTCAGTGTTGGAAGACATAAAAAATACTTTTTTAAACGACACTCGAATGAAACGAAAAGTAAAAAATATTACAAAGTACTAAAAAAAGTTTTTGAAATGCAATGGAAGAAAAAAACAAACAGAAAAATGGCAAACGAAATGGGAAAAAATCCATTCCAACTCGTTTGTCAACTTGTGCCTTCGAATTCCTTATCATGGGGTAATTTAAAAAATGAAATCGCTACAATTGAAAGAGCTGCAAAACTGCAAATCGTAAAAAAGTCACTGATGAAAAAACAGACGACTTCTACATTGTGCCACAAACCGGTTAGATTTTCTCATGGAACAACAGTTTTGTTAACTTGCAGCTCTTTTGACTCTTTTCAAAAGATTGTCAACAACCTTTTTTTTCAAAAAAAAAAATTACCGCAAACACAACAAAATAAACCGGTACTTTTAGTTCATGGAAAAATTCAAAACACGTACATTAATTTTTATGATTTGAAGCGGTTAAGTTCTTTACCTCAACAAAGTATCGCTACAGTGGAACTGATCAAAAAACCAAGTCGTAATTTTTGTAATCAATTGCAAAAAAAAACTTTTCTTTTTTTAAAACTTCTTAAGGCGAGTAACGAGAATTGAACTCGTATTTTCAGAGTCACAGTCTGACACTTTCACCACTTAAGCTATACCCGCCAGCCAGGTTAGAGACGGAATCGAACCGTCATTCAAGGATTTGCAATCCACAACATTACCATTATGTTATCTAACCCATGGGAAA
>Ga0208277_1000246_pt1 | contig 33394 bp, 28 predicted proteins | sample ETNtaG_5_FD_185782 | JGI IMG/M metagenome (GOLD analysis project Ga0208277, IMG submission 185782) | Marine microbial and viral communities from oxygen minimum zone, Eastern Pacific Ocean - ETNP201406SV205 (SPAdes) (version 2) | ecosystem: Environmental > Aquatic > Marine > Oceanic ...
AGAAATTGGTCCTGGCCTCGGCATCTTAACTACCGCTTTGCTAGAGTGTAACTCAGAAGTCACTGCCATAGAAATAGACCCCGAATTGTGTATAATGTTAAGAAAACGTTTCAAAAGTGAAAAAAAATTCACGCTGCTTGAAATGGACGCCATGGAACTGAGTCCGGAAGCATTTTCTGGATTAATTCCTGCACCTGCAAAAGTGGTAGCAAATTTGCCATACAATATTACAACTCCACTGATCCTAAAAATGCTACCCTTCCGTAATGCTTGGCAATCTTTAACACTCATGGTGCAATTGGAAGTTGCAGAAAGAATTTGTGCTACTCCTGAATCCGGAAAAGTTTATGGACCCTTGTCTCTGGTAGGAGCATTGGGATTTGAGAGTACAATTATCGCAAAGATACCACCTGAATCTTTTAAGCCTGCTCCGAAGGTTGATTCTGCGTTAATACAACTTTTACCTCGTACTTCCGGGCTCACTCCTGAAAATGAAAAACGTTTCCTCAAGTGGAGTCAGCTGTTGTTTCAACAGCGCAGAAAAACTCTGATGAACGGGATACGCCAGCATTTTCCAGAATGGTATCAAAATCGCGGGGATTCTCTGCGCGAAAGTTTTAGTCTTCGCCGTCCGGAGACACTTGATTTTAAAGAATGGATGGATTTGTTTAGTGATTACCTTAAAATTGATCAAAATGAAATATTTGCAGGCATTTAAGTTGTTTTATAAAATAGTTGAGAAATTCCGTATTTCTGAGTTTCAACAAATTGCGAAAACTTTTAGCATTACGTCTATCTTTTTATTATCCTACGTTGTAACTTCTCAAGGTACCGAGACAATCCCAAACCTCGATTTTTCCGGGAACGGTCCCTTGTTTCTTTCAAAAGATCTAATGCATGCAGACATTTTACAGGTAGAAAGCTTGCTGCGAGAGAACTATGTCCGTTTCCCAATCATTGAAAAGTCTGGAGTAAAATGGGAATCTGCAATCCAAAGTTTGTTGGATCAATTATCAAAAAACAAAAATCCTATTCTGACGCATCATTTTCAAAAAAAATTGATAAAGTCTTTGGAATTCACTAATGACGGTAATTTAAGAACCGATCTTTTTATAAAAAATCGACATTATGTTCTTCGTGTTGAACCTAAAGTTGCTTTTTTTTCTGGTATACGCCTGGCTCATGATAACGGGCGTTTCAGAGTCTTACCAACCATGAATTTTTATAAAAAGATAGTAAACCACTGGTACGCCGGTTGTAAAACTCAACAGGAGATTTTTTTCCCCATTTTACCACTGAGACAGTCTGAAGAAATTTTTATGATGGGGCAACAAGCTAATCGTCAACTTGAGCCGCTTGATTGCATATTTGAAAATGATTCAGGTGAAAAACAAAAAATCCTATTACCGCTGCTTATACCGGAAGCAGAATTAAATCAACCGGAAACGCCTGTTTATGATTACATAAGTGGAAGAACGCCGTATATACGATGGTACAGGGATGCTAATTCTGAAGAAATAACGGTCAAAGAATTTCATAAATTAGCTCGAAAATTAAGAAAATCCTCTACGCTTATTATTGACGTAAGAGGTAACAGAAACGGGAGCTTTGCATTTTTTGAAAAATGGTTGAAACATTATACCCGCAACCATTGGAAAAACGTAATCGTTAAGGAACGTCATACAATTTCAATCATAAAAGGACTGTTAAACCGGGTCCAGTGGAACCTACATCATTCATCGATGCGTTTACTAATAGGTCAGGATCAGCTTGAGCAAAAAAGTCTTCAGTTGAAGGCCCTTGGGAAGCATTTAAGAGAAAAAGGAATTGCCGAAAAATGGATAGAGACCAAGTTCATTTTCAACGGTAACAGAAATTCCCCAAAGTGGAATACACGTTTGATTGTCTTGGCCAACCAGCATTGCGGAAACGGCTGTCAATTTTTGGCTGCTTTGACAAAACAGATCCCTCAGGGAGTTCTAATTGGATCAAATACTGGTCCTTTTCCCAAGAACACTTCTGGCCCAATTTTCCAGTTGAAGCACTCAAGAATAATGCTTTCATTCAGTCATCGTCTTCACCTTAACCACCAAGCAAAATCGGTTTCACCTTCAGGTTATATTCCCGATTACTGGTTATTCCCCCCAATGGATATACAGGATATCCAACGCTTTGCAAGCAAAAATACTAACTCACTTTAGTCTAGATTCATTTCAACAACTTGAAATAATTAACACATTCTGTCATTATCACAGTGTTTCAGCAGCTTTGAGTTTTGTATAAAGTGGACATTCAAATAATTTAGCTAACGCTTTGTTACTACTACTTATGACCAATATAATCCGGACTCCTATTTTTATAATATTGATTACACTAAACACTGCATTTCACGGTAGTCTTGTAAGCCTGTGTGCCCCCATAAAATTATTAATTCCGATCAGTGCATGGCGTAATTTTTGGGGACGAATTTCATACTGGATTGCAGGTGGTTTCATCATAACAAATAATTTCCTGTTAAAAATATTTTTTCATATAGAGTGGGATATTGATGGCTTGGAAAATTTAAGTCCGGATGGAATATATCTTGTCATCAGCAATCATCTTTCGCTACTGGATATTCTAGTCGCACAAGGCGTTTTTTTCAAAAAGATTCCATTTTTGCGTTTCTTCATTAAACAGGAATTGGTATGGGTCCCTTTTTTGGGACAAGCTCTTTGGGCGCTTGAATATCCGACCATGAAACGTTATTCAAAAGAGAGCCTGATAAAGTTCCCTGAACTACGCGGTAAAGATATAGAAACAGCGAAGAAGTCCTGTGAAAAATTACTGGGACATCCCGTAACAATTTTGAACTATCCAGAAGGTACACGTTTCACAAAAACAAAACACGATAATACTAAATCATCTTTCAAGCATTTACTTAAGCCGCGTGCTGGTGGAATACACACCGTTTTGAGCAGTTTAGGAGACGAACTGACTGCAATACTTAACGTAACTCTGGTTTATCCTGGCCACTCTTCTCCAAATTTGACTGACTTGATGCAGGGCAGGGTCCCTCGGATAGTAGTTCGTATAGAACCACTGAAGCTTGGAGAAGGACACGTACCGTCACTGGAAACAATTAGGGGCAAAGGAGGATCATTAGCTGTCAGGAAGTGTCTGAATGAGCTCTGGGAAAGCAAGGACACATTAATCAGTAATATTCAGAATGACTCAACAATGAAGCTAAAAAAGACTCAACCGACCAACGAGCCATCCTCAACAGATTCCGTTGGAGTCAGCAGAACTACCCCTTTATCTTCAGAATAGGCTCCCAGTATCAGCACCTCCGATTTAACTCCGGCGATGCGTTTTACTGGAAAGTTCACAACAGCCGAAATTTGTAGACCTTTTAAATCTTCCGGTTGATAATTTTTTGTTATTTGCGCTGAACTGGTTTTTATCCCGTGCTGACCAAAATCTATGCGTAACACATAAGCCGGCTTAGATGCCTTCGGATTAAGTTCCACCTCCAGAATAGTTCCTGTAAGGATTTTAACCTGTTGAAAATCTTCAAAATTAATTTCTTCCATTCTTTACTTACTGAGATTGTCAGGCAGACGCTGAACTGTTTTCTAAACTACCCGATTTTATTTCTCTTAGTAAAACCTGAAGAGGATGTAATGGCCGAAAACCTTCAAAACGTTTTATCTGACTACGGCAGGAAAAACCAGTGGTCAAAATGTTTTGTCGCAAAAAAGGATCTTGCGGAATTTTATCGCTCCAGCTTAAATCATAGATTCCACGTGATTCTTCATAATGTTCTGTTTCATGTCCATAAGTTCCAGCCATTCCACAGCAACCTGCAGGTATCAGACTCAGTGACAATCCAAATGACTCAAATACTTCCTTCCATTGCTCCTGTGAGAGCTGGGCATCGGTTTTTTCAGTGCAGTGTCCCAACAATTGATATTCCTGTAATTTTTTGGAAACAACAGCCACATAATTACTATGTTTAGCTGAATTCATAACTAAAAATTCCTGTGGCAACAGGACCTTAAAAGGCAACTCATTTTCTCCAAGAATTTTTAAATATTCATCACGATAAGTCAAAACCACGCTGGGATCAAGTCCGACCATGGGAATTCCGGAGCACGCGATATGTGACAACCACTTTGCGTTTTTTTCTGCAACTTTACGGAATTGGGTTAAAAAACCTTTTACGAGCAGTGGTTTACCATTTGGATGAAAAGGCGCTACATAAACATTGTAGTTCAATTTTCTCAGTAATTCATAAAATTCAAGCACAAGCTGAGACTCATAAAACGAGGTGAATGCATCCTGAACAAAGATTACACTACTTTCATGCTCTTGCTGTGAAAACGAGTTCAAATTATCCAGATCGAATTCAGCCGCATTTGAATCAAGCAGACGTTGCCGAACAGATTCAGGACTATATGAAGGAAAATCTCTTAAACCAATTTTTTTCTCCAGAAAATTGCGAATCAACGGCCACTTTATTATCGTGTTTGCCGTACGTGGTATGTTTGAAAATAAACGTCCGACTGTTTCAGTTGAACCAACCAGATAATCTTTGAGTGGACGTAAATATCTGGAATGATAATGGTTTAAAAATTTTGAACGGAATTCTGGGACATTTACATGTACCGGACACTGGGTCACACAAGCTTTGCAGACTAAACATCCAGCCATTGATTTATAAACTTCATGGGAGAAATCATATTCACCATGATTTTTACGAATAGTATTTTTTATTTTGTTGTAGGAACTATAGAAAAAATTTTCAGCAGCGGAGTTCATCTGAAGAAACCCACTCAAATTCGAACTTGAATTATTTGATGTCGAAGCTTCTATTCCCGGAGACAAGGAAACCAACCGGAGCCATTCCCGCATCATGCCAGCCCTGCCCTTCGGAGAATGGACATTGTTACGTGTAATCCGGGAAGAAGGACACATCACATTTTTAGATGAATAATCGAAACAAGCACCGTTACCGTTACAGTTAACTGCAGTTTCATATTCCTTCAACAATTCCGGAGCAATCTGCCGGTCTTTATGTCCCCGTAAAGGCCCTTCTATAGACACCACTTTATCTGTACCCTGAGAAATCGGGGTGACAATTTTTCCCGGATTGAGACGATTTTCCGGATCAAACGCTTCTTTGATGCGTCTTAAATCATGATGCAGTTCTTCACCAAAAAATTCTACTGTGTATTCACTACGATAACCCCGACCGTGTTCGCTCCACATCACACCACCGTATTTTTTAACCAGCGCCACCACTTGATCTGAAAGCTCACGTATCCAGCCTTCCTCCTCCAGATTTTTCAAATCTAACGCGGGACGAACGTGCAAACACCCTACATCAACATGCCCGAACATGGCGTACTCCAAACCATATGATTCAAGTAATTTACGAAAATCACGAATGTAGATCGCCAGATTTTCCGGAGGAACAGCCGTATCTTCCACAAAAGGCAGTGGTTTGCGCTCTCCTTTTGTGTTACCCAAAAGTCCAACACCTTTTTTTCTTAAACTCCACAGATTTTTTATTTCCTGAGGATCAGCAGTCTTGTAGTAACCCGTTGCTTCTCCAGATTTATTTTTCTTCGCATCAATGATTTTACATAGCGCAGAAATCTGATTTTCCAATTTATTTTTATTGTTTCCGCAAAATTCAATTAGACTGATGGTACGAGTCGGTCGATTTATTTTCCCGGACTTAAGTTTTTCGTCTTCAATGAAATCTTTAATTTTTAAATATATTTCATCTTCTTTTGCCAGACTGAGAATTTTTTCGTCAATTGTCTCAATCGCGGCCGGATCACTCTCAACCAAAATTTGTGCATCACGAAGCGCATCATCAAATTGTTCGTATTTTACAACTAGGAGTCTTTTGTATTTAGGTAAATCCGTCAAACGTAGTTTGAGCTCACTCAAAACTGCTAATGTGCCCTCCGATCCCGAAAGTAAATAGTTTAAGTTAAAGTTTTTTTCCGAATTACCGTAAACTTTCGCTAAATTGTAACCAGTCATGAAACGGCTCATATTAGGAAAAACTTCATCAATCAAATCTGCTTTTTCCAGAACAATTTGATCAACAACTTTAAACACCTCACCCGCTACTCCAGGTTTTTGTTTGTATGTACTTAGATTGTTTTCATCTAGAGGAACTGATTCAAGAGTTTCTCCGTTAGAAAGAACACAAGACAACTCTAAAACATGGTCGCTGGTTCGTCCGTAAATACGAGAACCTTTTCCACAAGCATCTGTATTGACCATCCCACCAATAGTTGCCCTATTACTCGGGGACAAATTGGGCGCAAAAAATACACTATGCGGCACAAGATGTTCGTTTAATTGGTCTAGAACCACACCCGGTTCTACACGTACCCAACCCTGCTTAATATTCACTTCAAGAATACGGTTCATATAACGCGAACAATCAAGCACGATGCCTTTAGTAAGTGACTGCCCATTGGTACCGGTACCTCCGCCGCGCGCTGTAATTTTTATACTTTGACAAAATTTCTGCTGAGCTGTTAAGAGTAGCACCGCTTCGATGTCACCTGCGTTTTTCGGAAAAACAACTGCTTGAGGAAGCACCTGATAAATGCTGTTATCAGTTGATGTTATCAGACGTGTTCCATAATCATGCTGAATGTCCCCTGAAAAACTACTTTGACGCAGCTCTGCCAGAAAACTTTGCACAATTTCAGGTGTACTTTCCGGATGACTAAGGCGGGGTATCATTTAATATATTTTTACCAGATAATTTCGAAATTTTGTCTGCTCAGCGATTGATACAGCGCTTGCATGAAAAATATAATTGTAGACTACAGTCGAGAGATAATGTAAAATCCTCAATCCTTATATTCACCAGAACGGTTTTGCAACATCGCCATTAAAGACTCCTCCAAATCAGAAGAAAGAAGCATGGCGGAATTCCATGTTGCTACATAATCAAGTCCGTCTGCAACTGAATTATCACGCGAGTGTAATAGCATTTCCTTAACTCCGCGAATGGCTAAAGGTGATTTTCCTGCGATTTGTTCAGCAATATTCCGGACTTCACTAATTAAGGATTCATGATCAACATAACAACTGTTGACCAAACCAAATTCACGTGCTTCTTCGCCAGAAAATTTACGCGCCGTGTAGGCTAATTCGTGAACTATACCACGTGGTATCAACTTGGGAAGCCGCTGTAAAGTTCCAACATCAGCGGTTAGCCCAATATCAATTTCTTTTATCTGGAAGACTGCGTCACTTGTTGAGTAACGAAGGTCGCAGGCACTTATTAAATCAACACCCGCACCTATACAACCCCCGTGAATTGAAGCTAGAACTGGTTTGCGACACTTTTCTATTTGTGTAAATGCAGCCTGAAGTTTTATTATTTTGCGTCGCAAATATTCACGTTTACGCCCTTCACATTTAAAATGTTCAACTTCCTGGCCTACTGACTGTAAAAATTTAAGATCAATTCCTGCAGTAAAATGACTACCGACACCACTCAGGATACACACTCGAACTGCTTCAGTTTCGTCTAATTCACGAAAACAATCTTCTAAGGCAAACCATAGATCTTCATCAATCGCATTTGCTTTGTCCGGACGGTTTAATTCAATTTCGGCAATTGCTGAATCAATCTTTATTTTCAGTGATTCTGGCATATCAAATCGTTGAATATGAAGTTAAAGGTTGAAGAGAAGTTGAATCCATTTCAAGTTGTTCAAGACATTCTTTTGCTTTTATCAACTCCAGCACGGCCTCCGCTTTCAGTTTTTCACGCAGATTATGTTGTTTGAAAAGCACTCTAAGCTCTCTAATCATTTTCTCCAGTTCAAAATCTTCCTGCAATTTTTCTGTCATTTCACTTAATTCACTTTTCGTTAAACATTCGTGAAGTAAAAAGCAGAGAGGAAACCATAATTCCTTTTCTTTCAATGTCTCTTTAAACCGTTCCTCATCATCAATAACATCAAGCTCGGTTTTAAGTTGAGCTGCCATGCCCACAGTTTCGCCAAATGCATACAAGGTAGATGCTGTAGCTTGAGAAGCATTTGCCCAGTAAGCAGCACTTTTAGCGCCTGCACCAAATAGCCCCGCAATTTTATCACGAGTTACATTCCGCCAGTGTTTTGGAGACGCAGTGAGAGTAGGCTCTGAAATTTCAAGCACTTGTCCCATTGAAATATTTTGTGTGGCGAGAGAAACACATTCCAGCACGTCCAAATTACCTAAGCGTGTTAAGATTTGAAATGATATCGAAAGGAGATAATCACCCAGCAAAACACTTGCCTCTGAGCCCCATAATTTTTGGACATGCTTCATGTGACGCCTTGCGTTTTCAGGCTTTTTAATATGCCGGTGCAACACAGAGGCCGTGTGCAAATATTCTAAAGTGCAACCTATTTCAATCACATCTTCATCTGGTTTCTTAAAGAGATTTGCACTTTGCAGCAACAGCCTAGATCTAGTTGAATTGTTATGAGGAGTAATTATATGGTGAGCAATATCTGCTAAAAAAGGATTTGATACACCCAATTTATTTTTAATTGCAGTTTGAATCCTCTCTATATCATTCTCAATGTCTAAAAGATCTTTTTCACTAGCAGCCTGTTTCATTTTTGCGGATTAGTTTTATGCATTACGTTCTTTGCTGATATGATAAATAACTATATTTATTAGAACTCTTGAAGATTCAATCTTAATATTTCCACTATTAATGACATTAATGCTAGGCTAAATCCTACAATCGGCCAAATTGCTTTCCAACTGGAACGAATAACTTGCAGTTGGCGCAACAGTAATAGCATAGCAAACACACACCAGGCACTAATCGATGCCCCAAATCTTAAGTTTGCCATTAAAGACTGATCATCTTTATTTATTAATATCCCCAGCATAATACCTATACTCAAAGCCAAAAAACCCCATAGGGTTCCCTGCCAACTGAGACGGTCCAGTGTAACCAGTGCAGGGAAACGGATCATCATCGAGGTTACGAGTTTTGTTTTTAGATGGTGCTCCTGATATAGAAAGATGGTGCTGGATACACAGGCGACTCCCAGCATAACATAACCTGCTATAAGTATGATTATGTGAGATCCAAGCAAAACCTGATAAAGCCAAGTTTTAACAGATACAATTTCACTCGTCGAGATTTGAAACTGAAAAATAATGAGAGATAACCCCAGCAGCAGAATTGCAAAAAGCCGAACTATTGACGTGTTAACTAAACTTGGCAGCCTTTCTGGTAAGGCCTGTATTAACAATATACTAACCCATGAGGCAACGCTAAGTATATCACTTACAAAAGTTGTGGGCCATACTGATTTAGTCCATAATAATCCAAGCAAAGCAAAAGTATGAATAATCCAGCCAACTCGAATTCCTATAAGCTCAGTCCATATCTGAAACTTTGAGCTGGAAGTTTTGTCAAAAGGCGGGAAAAGGCCAGATATCCAACTGATAATATAAAGCAACAAAGCCCCCCATGTTCCTACAATCAGCATATTGCCTTTTTGTGAATGTGTGTTTTTGTAGTACTTGAATTAAAATATTTTTAAAGCAAGGTACTTTGTTATTTTACTCCACTGAATGTTTTGTATTATCTCAAAAAATGAATAACAAAAACAGTATAAAAGAGTATCCTTTAGTTGAACAATATCCAAAGAAACAGTTTTAAGAGTGTAGTTCTGTTAACATCACCAGTCAATCTGAATATAAAAATCAGGGACAGGAGAGATTACCGTAATATTGTTTTCCGGAAAGCAGTGCTATTTTTTTACTAAACGGCAGAGTAATCAAAAGGTCTAGTTTAGAATCATTATCGACGTATGAAATTGCCAAATCAGCAGGTGCAGCGCCCCCTTTATCTAGGCTAGCGGCAAATGAAACAGGGGTAACATAACCTGTAGAGGAACCATTGTCACTGAGTGTCAGTGAAAAATCACCTGTAATAAGAGCTGATCCGGACGTACTAACAAGAAATTTGTGTCCTACCACAAAATCCATTTTACTGTCATTATCAAAATCCGCGGCAACCATTGTCCTTGGCCCACTTCTAGTACTTATTGTAAGGGGTGAATCAAAATCTCCAGTGCCATTTCCGTAAATCAGCGAAAGGGTACTGTCTCCAAAATTACTAACCGCGAGGTCTTGATTTGAATCACAATTCCAGTCTCCTGAAATCATATCGATCGGCAAACTGCCTACTGTATATGTATTAGATTGAGCACTGAAAATACCACTTCCGCTGTTTAACCAGATTTGAACCAAAGTACTCTCCTTTGACAAAACAGCCAGATCTGTATCATTATCACCATCCCAATCGGCGCTGGCAACCTGTATTGGATGCTCACTGACAGACAAAGTCTGAGAAACAGAAAATACTCCATTGCTGTTTTGAAGAATAGAAATACTGCTGTTATCACGATTTACCACAATCAAATCGATTTGATTGTCGCTGTTCCAGTCTCCAGAAATCAGCTTGATCGGCACATCGCCTACAGTCAAGCTACCATTATCTGTAAAATTAGCGTTCCCGTCGTTTCGTAACAATTTAATTTTGTCCTGATCTGTTTGTGTAACCACCAGGTCAGTTTTGTTATCTCCTGTAAAATCAGCTGAAATCACATCCTGTCTCCAGTCAGCGGTAACGGGACTAATAGTGCTTGATGAAAATGGGAAACTACTTGTAGAAGAAGAATTATTAAGAAATAGAGTCATGCTACCGTCTGCGGTAGTTGATATTCCATCCTGCTTCCTGGGACTTGTTACAAGAATATCATTTTTGTTGTCTCCATTGAGATCTCCTAAGGTAATGCCAAGTGGGTTTTCTCCCGCATCATATTCAACCACAGACTCAAAGACTGTCCCGGAAACAATTGAAGGCACAGCACTTGATTCTGTAGGTATGTCTGAAGAACTGCATGTTACAACAGATAACGTTCCTGAACTTACAAATAATAATGATATAACCATTCGTAAATTAAGACTTAGGAAACACTTATTTATCATTGATCATTCCTTTAAAAAAGAGCCCATATTTATCTTCATGATAGTCCTGAATTAAACCAAAATATTTGTTCCAGGGATGAACTGGCAAGCGCTCCCTGCTTTGATAGTAAAGTACTGTATCAAGAATTTTCCAGCGTTCTTCAAAAAACACTTTTAAAGGTGAAGTTTCCTGAAGTCCTTCAAACACAATAACCGGAGACCTTGCGCCATGAGCATATTCTTCAAAATGCTGTATAATATTTTCTCCTTCACCACCCAACAACTGCTCTTCCAGATACGCTGTCGCCTGAAAGTCAATCTTGATCCAATCTGCAAGGTCCAGCAATTGATGATGTACGTTTACATTCATTTTGTTTGTATCATCGAGAGCGAGCCGTATTCCCAAATCTTCCGCAAGTGCGCGTATGGTAGTTAAATAATCTTCGGTGACTTCTTCATTGATTTCAAAATAAAACATTTCATGATACTCCGGAAACAATTCCAAGAGTATCTTTAATGTTCGGGGATAATTCAAATAAAAAGAGTCAACATTTTGCGAAAATGTCAGTGAAGGCATACTTTCCTGATCACTTTCCATGTGTTGTCTCAGTAAACGAACAGTCAGAAATGTAGCTACCAGTGAAGCAAAACGTACCAATACCGAAGGAATAGATAATTCTTGTGAACGATCTACTATTTCACCAAAACTATTTGCATCTCTGTCCATAGCCAACAACTCAAATCCATGTGTCGTTGTATGTTCTTGTCTAGGAGCAAGAGCGTCGATACATTCAGCTTTTACTGAAATCCATTTAAGGTAATTCTGTGCACGTTCAGTCAGTTCGTCCCATTCGTCCCCAGTCAAAATCTTTAAAACTTTCTCTATTACATTCGGGAAACACGGAGTCGGCAAGCCTCCTGGAGCAGCAGTAACTGTTTGACCTGACAGATTTACACCATTCGTTAAACTGAATAGATATTCCTGCAATTCTTCTATGTTTTGCATCATCAAAAATATTTCAGATTAACTTATGTTTGCAGATCAATCATCTTTATTTTAATTTCGTAGCTGATTTTTGTCTTGAAAACTAGTCTAAACGTAATGATTTTGAAGAACATCACTATAGTCCCATATAATTGAATTGCAGTTACTCTTTTCAAGTTAACTGCAATTATTTCAACTACCTGTACCAAGAGCTAAATTGGCAAATTTAGTATACTGTCCAATAAAAGCGAGGCGTTTAATCCCTATTTCACCATTTCGATGTTTTGCAATACTTATTTCAGCAATGCCCTTGTCCTCTGTATCAGGATTATAAACTTCATCCCGGTAAATAAAGACTATCAAATCCGCATCCTGTTCAAGTGCACCCGATTCGCGCAAATCAGACATCATAGGCCGTTTTTCAGTACGCCTCTCAAGCCCACGGTTCAACTGAGACAAAACGACCAATGGCAGAGAAAATTCTTTTGCAATACCTTTCAATGATCGTGATATTTCAGATATTTCCTGCTCTCGTGAAGGATTCCGCATGTTGCTCTGCATCAGTTGAACATAATCAATTACCACAAGTCCAAGTTCAGGAAATTCCTTTTTGGCCTGGCGGATCACCTGTCTTACATAATTAGGATTAATACCTGATCGGTCATCTACTAACAGTGGAGCTTCCATCATCCTTGTAGTACCTTCCATCAGTTTGTCCCAATCCTCCTGTTCTAGATCCCCAACAAGTAATTTCCTGTTATTTACTTTTGCTTCGCTGCATATCAGTCGCATCGCAATGTGTTCTTTGGGCATTTCAAGACTGAAGATTAGTGACGGAATTTTAGCATGTGCTGAAGCATAAAGTACCATATTCACTGCTAGTGCCGTTTTACCCATTGAAGGTCTGCCGGCCAGAATGATTAAATCGCCATTTTGTAAACCACGTGTCAGTTCGTCCAATTCAGCAAAACCGGTTGGAACTCCTGTTACATTTTCCGGTGAGTCAGAAATTTTCTCTAATTCTTCAAAGTTTGTAGCAAGAATTTCTTTGAGATGAGTATAACTTTTAAGACGTGTACGCGCATCTATTGACTGCAAGCGTTCAGTTGCTGAAGAGATGAAATCAGAAATATTTTCAGCAGACCCTTCCTGACCGCGTTTTGCAACTTCATGGGCTGTAAGGATAATGTCACGGAGTTGACCTTTTTCTCTTACAATTTGTGCGTAAAACTCAGCATTTTCGGCAACTGGGGTTTTCTTTGACAACTCATTTAAATAATCCACCCCACCTGTTTGTTCAAGTTGCTGTCTGGATTCCAAATGGTTTAGAAGGGTCAGTTCATCAATAGGGACAGGAGGTTCCTGCGATGCCATTTCCTGCATGGCTGCAAAAATGAATTGATGCGCCGGAGAAAAAAAATCGTCTGAAGTAAGGATGTCCAGAATCTGCAAAAGTACTGAATTCTGAATAATAATCGCTCCCAACACAGCCTGCTCTGCCATCTTGTCATGAGGCAGTAATTCATTAAGATCAGAAGCTTGCGAGTGTGTCCTCGATGTAGGATCGGGAACCATTGTATTTTGTTTTCTTTTTTCGGAAGACAGCATTGAAACTACAGAAATCGAGAATAGAATCAAAGATTAGGATATAGGTAGTAGTGTAGTACAATAATCTCCTCAAAAAAAGCTAAAGGCAGCAATCTTAAAAAGCCTTTAACTTTAATGAACGTAGCATTAAATCCTATTCAATTTCCCCGGGTTCTTCAAGTTCTTCAAGTTCTTCAAGTTCTGCAGTGTCCATTATAGGAACATCAGAATCTTCTTCTTTGGACATTTCAGACGCTGATGTTTCATCTATGTCCCCAATTACCTTGATTTGTAATGTTACCGTAACTTCCGTGTGCACTCGAACAGAGAATTGATGTGTGCCTACGTTTCGAATGGGTGAATTCAACAAAATAGCTCGCCGTTCTATCTCAAAGCCATTTTCTTTGAGCAATTCTACCAGATCACGGTTCGTAACAGAACCAAATAATTTTCCACCAAGACCGGCTTTACGGAGGATTTCCAATTTAAGAGCATTGAGTTTTTCTGCCTGTTCATTAGCAAGTGCAATTTTTCCTGCACGCAGTTTTTCAAGATGCTGCAAGCGGTGACGTAATTCTTTAGAGTCTTTACCTGTTGCCAAAAGTGCCATCCCTTTTGGAAGCAAATAATTTCGAGCATAGCCTGATTTTACTTCAATTATGTCACCCAAAGAACCTAAATTAGTAACATCTTCAATTAATATTAACTTCACGGCATTTCCTTATTTTGTATGTAGCTGTTTCATGATTCGTACTTTATTTTATAAATATTTGATTTACTATAGATCTGTATTTGAGTTTTCCGAAATACCTCGATTGACAATAACCTGTTGCGCCACATATCCCTTCATTGGTGAAAGTAGCGCAAGGTTACGAGCACGTCGAATTGCAATTTTTAACTTCCTCTGATTCGCAGCACAAACTCCTGAAATACGACTTGGAATAATCTTTCCACCTTCAGTCACATAACTTTTTAGTAACTCAACATCCTTATAATCAATACGTTCAATTCCAGCTTCTTTAAAAGGACAAACTTTGCGTTTGCTGCGCAGCAATATACTTGTTGGTATACGTTTACGACGAAGATGGGATCTTTTTCGTTTTTTTAACATAATTAATTTTTTCTAAAAGTTTTGTTATACTAACTAAAATTGTATGAAAATCAAAAGGCTTAAAGTCAGTTCTGAGTCATTGAGTAGTTTTCTCTGTATCTTTCACACTTCTTAATCTTTAATCTACGGAATCAGTTTCAACTTTTTCTATAGTTTCTGCCTCAGTTTCAATTTCTGATTCAATCTCAGTCTTTTTTGATGCTTTTGTTACATCCTCGACAGACTTTTCAACTTTATCTTTTCCTAAAGTTTCCTCTCTAGGAGGTATTAAGTTATGTAAAAATGAAGCTTCTGCATCAAGGTCTTCTGTTTTGACAATTTGATTACGTAAAACATCATCAGAGAAACCAAATTGGCGCTGTAATTCATCTACAGTTTTCCCAATACCTGTAAAGTACCAAGCGTGATATACACCAAAATCATTACCTGCAATTTCGTAAGCCAATCTTCTGCGCCCCCATACATATTCATGAATGAGTTTACCCCCAAATTCTGTGAGGTTTTTTTTAAATTTTTTTAATACAACCGCCTGATCCTTTTCGCTGAGGTTAGGGTCTGTAATGAAAACAAGTTCATATCCTGTCATTTATATTCCTTTCGGATTATTGAAATGTCAATAAGTCCACCTTAGTGAACAAGGAAAAAGCAAAAGTAAATTCCTTTGCTCTACGCAATTTGTTAATAGACAAATGCTAAACATTAAAACGAAAGTGCATTATGTCTCCATCCTGCACCACATATTCTCGGCCTTCAAGACGCCATTTACCGGCTTCCTTTATTGATGATTCAGAACCTAATCGGTCGATGTCATCAAAATGAAAGACTTCGGCACGGATAAAGCCTTTCTCGAAATCGGTATGTATTTTACCTGCAGCTTCAGGAGCGGTTGTGCCTTTTCGGATTTCCCAGGCACGCACTTCCTGTTTTCCTGCAGTGAAATAAGTAATCTGATCGAGCATCCTATAACCGGAATTAGTAAGTTGGTCGAGTCCGGAACTGTTTATCCCAAGCTCTTCCATAAATAATTCAGACTCCTCATCTTCCATTTCCGCCAGTTCCGATTCTACCTGAGCACAAATAGGAATAACTTCCACCCCCTCTGCCAATGCTAACTCATTCAACCGCTCCAGATGGTCTTCCTGGTTTTTGAGTCCGTCTTCAGATATATTTGCAATATAAAGATAAGGTTTCATCGTCAGCAGATTTAATTCAGCTATCAAGGTCCTTTCTTCTTCGCTGAATTCCATTCTACGTGCAAATTTACCTTCACCCAAAAAATCCCTCAGACGCTCAAAAATAGTTATTTGTGGTGCCAAAGAACTGTCACTTTTTAGTTGGCGTGAAAGCCGTTCTATTTTACGTTCAGTCTGCTCAAGATCTGACAATATCAATTCAGTCTGAATAACCTCTACATCTCTGATGGGATCTATCAATCCTTCAACATGCACTACATTCTGATCTTCAAAACAACGTACCACATGTGCTACTGCATGAACCTGTCGAATATGGCTTAAAAATTTGTTCCCCAAGCCCTCACCCTGACTAGCACCCTTCACAAGTCCAGCGATATCAACAACCTGAAGGGTTGCAGGCACAATACGGTCGGGAGTTACAAGTTCTATCAAACGCTTCATCCGTGGATCACGCAGTTGAACTATTCCTATATTTGGATCAATCGTACAAAACGGATAATTAGCCGCTTCTGCCTTTACCTTGGTTAAAGAGCTAAAAAGGGTGGACTTCCCTATATTCGGCAAACCAACAATTCCAACTTCTAAAGCCATTCTCTTCAAGAAACATTATGCGTTTTGATTTTTTAAGCTGAAAATACTCAAACCTAATCACTTACAAAAAATGAAGTATTCTCAAATTTTGAAGTTTCCAAAAAGCTGATTAGTTCAGTCAGCACCTGATCAATACCTTTCAAAGCTAAATTTTCTTCAGCCATAGACCAACGACTCAAAACATGTCCAACCACATCCTGTTTTCCGGAAGGCCTGCCTATACCTATCCTGACTCTTCGGAACTGCCTGTCCCCTAATGAGTCTATAATGGAACGTAGACCGTTGTGTCCACCATGACCGCCACCGTTTCGAAAACGAACTTTGCCTGGCGGCAGTTCAAGATCATCAGAAATAACCACTAAATTCTGAACAGGAATCTTGTAATAATTTACACATTCAGCTACAGCAATACCACTTCGGTTCATGTAAGTCTGAGGTTTTAGAAAAATACATACATCTCCTTTCAATGTCGTACGCAAATACTGACTGTGAAACTTCTGCTGAAATTCGCCGAGACCCAACTTTTTCAGGAGTATATCCACCACCTGAAAGCCAACATTGTGAGGCGTTCCTTCATACTCTTTGCCCGGATTTCCCAAGCCGGCCACAAGCTTCATGCCCGCCCTTTCCTATTTCAGTACTTTCTCAGGGTTACTCTTCGTTTGCTGTCTCTTCTTCCTCAGAATCTACGGTAGCTTCCTCGGAGCCTTCTTCTCCTTCACTAATTTCTTCTTCTACTACCTCTTCTTCTTTTGCACGCCCAACAATTGAAATTACAGCATAATTTTCCTCAGTACTATGAGAAACTTTTTCAGGCAATTCAATATCCTGAATTCTAATTGAATCACCTAATTCCATTTTTGAAATGTCTAACTCAACAAAGGATGGAATATCTGTAGGAAGACAAAGTACTGGTATATCCCGGACTACCATTTGTAGAACACCACCGCCTTTAACACCGGGCGAATCACCTGTCACCTCAATTGGTATACGTACAAGCTGCTCCTTTGATGCAGGAAGTTCCCAAAAATCAAGATGTGTAAGAAAATGTTTATATGGATGTTTCTGCACTTCCCTTAGTACAACCTGCGCTGTCCAGCAATCTCCACTGTTAGAATCGGTTACTTTTATTGGCACGAGTTCGTGCATACCGGTCATTTTTTCGAGAAGATGACGGGTAGGTTCTTCTTCCATCTCCAGCAAAATATTCCCCCTAGGTCCGTAAAGAATTGCTGGGATATTACCCGATTGTCTTAATTTTTGATTGGCTGATTTACCTTTGGTGCTACGAATATTTGCAGCTAATTGATTCTCTGACATGATTTTTCCATCTAGTGGATGGGTTACTTACAAAAAAAATTAATCTTTTATGTTATCTAGATAATTAAGCCCAGTCAATTAAATTATTTATTAAAGCAAGACATTACAATTTGGATTTAGAGTCATGTCATCAATAAAAAAAGAATTTCGTTTCTCATCATGTTTTGTTTATAAATAAAACCATGATCAAGTCCAAATCAAGAAAATGATATTTAAAAAAGCCAGAGATGTTCAATATGAATTTGTTCTTGAATTTTGTTGTGCAAGGTTCTAAGTTGAGAGTATTTCAATGTTCAATTTTATCAACATTAATAATTAAGAGCAACTTAAAACAAATCCCGCATATAGTATATAATGAGCATCTTTATAAAGATTTTTTATTATCTCATTATCGGAATTGGAATCTTTCTAATAGCAAGAATTGGGATTTTTTTGGTTCACTATCAAAACTTCAGTTCACTCTCATTAAGTAATGTCATACTGGCTTTTTTATATGGATTTCGGTTTGATCTGGCATCTTTATTGGTTTTTTCAGGAATACCATTACTTTTAATGGCTCTCCCGTTTCACTGGTGCACTTCGAAATGGTGGCATGTAACTCTTTCCAGTATTGTGTTTTTTGTATTCGTTTTAGAAGGCACACTGTTGATTGGTGACGTTATTTATTTCGGTTATGTGAAAAGGCACCTGACAAACGAATTATTGTTTTTAGGAAAAGACATAAAATATTTAATCAGTGAAGCGACGGCAAATCCAGGTTACTTAGCGGTCTGGTTTGGGACTGTCTTTTTAGGTCTACTTTACTGGCTCAGGCTCTGCAAAATCAGAGTAGTAATGGCAGACATGCACTGGGCTAAATTCATAATATTTTTTGTTTTCGTTGTTATTGCTGGGCGAGGAGGTATCGGGATGAAACCTCTGGCCATTGTACATGCATTTTCTTCAGGAAATAGTAGTTTCGGGCACTTGGTTTTGAACGGAGTTTTTTCTGCATCCCACTCAAGTTTATCCCCACCTGTTGATCGTCTGTCAATTTCAAATTCTCAAATCACAAAAACCTTAAATTTGCCCAATGACTTCTGGAATAGGACATTCCCGTTATCCAAAAAAATTGTGTCAACATATGGCAAAAAAAATAACCTAATTGTGCTTTTTGTAGAAAGCCTTACTCCACGTTATGTTGATAGTTTTGGGGGAAATGATTACAAAATAACACCGAATTTGGACAAATTGAGTAAAGTAGGTTGGAAGTTCAATCGATTTTATTCGCACGGTCAACGCAGTATTGATGGAGCACAATCGGTTCTGACTGGTATGCCCTCTGTATTGGGACTGCCGACAATTGCAAATACTTCCGCAAATTATTCAAAAATTGCAGCACTTGCGGAACAGAGTGGAATTTCAACTATTTTTGTCAATAGCACACTGAGAGAATCATTCCTAGCTCAGGCTATTGCAAGTTCTATCGGTTTTAGCGAATATTATGGCAAAGAAGATATGCCGCTTTTATTGGATTATCTCCCGGAAGAGAAGGACCGTTACCTCGGATGGGACTATGAGACATTGATGTTTAGTTTGAAAAAGATCAAAAACCAGAAAACCCCTTTCATGGCTTTTATAAATCTTAGTACAGATCACACTCCTTTTCCCAAGCTCACGGCTCCTTTCAACCGTCATCCTCATCATGAAACTGAAGAAGGCGGTTATCTGAACTCTTTAAATTATACTGACTGGGCAATCGGAGAGTTTATAAACAAGGCAAAAAAAGAACAATGGTTCGATAAAACAATCTTTGTGATTACTGCAGATCACGTCCTCGCTCATTTCCAGAAAGGAGATTTTCTTGAAAGATTCAGGATTCCTTTAATTTTTTATGCACCACACCTGATGAAACCCAAGATAGTTGAAACAGTTACTTCTCAGCTTGATTTAATGCCAACCTTTTTAGATTTCATGGGCTTGGACACACAATACACTGCACTTGGATCTACTTTATTGCATGAACAAGAATCAGAAGCACTTGTACGTGAAGGGTCACTCATTGGAATAATCACGGACAGGGCCTATCTGAAACATTCTTTAATACGCCGCATGGAATACAGAGAATTGGTCAATAATGTGTCAGAATCTTATTTTGACAAATTGGAAGCACGATTACTTGCGTGGGATAGACTAGCATATGATTTAACAAGGCAGAACAGATGGGCACCGTAAATCTGGATCAGAGAGAAAATTAACTTTGTGCGTAAAAAAATTACTCTATAAGAAAAAATAGATGATTTAAAATAAAAAGCAAAGAAGAAAATTTGGGTTATTAATGCTTTGATAAAAACAAAGCGCAACTCGTTTTGGTACGCACTGAGCTTATGCAAAAAATGCAACACTAAATTATGATGAAAAAAAAATGGATTTTGCTAATTTTGGCTACAATCTGGTTGAACTGTGCTTGTGAAACATCAAATTCTTATTTTTATGTAAAAGCCATGAAACCTGAAGAATTAAAAATCAATGCTTTTGAACGGTGCGGGAATAAATACAAGATAATTGCTTATGAGGATGACACTGCAATCATTAAGTGTTTAGAGAAAAATGATTAAATGGTCCGCTTGAAATCATTTTCGCAAAATGTCCATAACCATAAAATAGCCTATCGGAAGTACACAACATATATTCAAAATCGCAAAACTTATTGCTACAATATTCCCATTCATCTCTAAACCTAATTTTTTGAATTATCTTAAAGAATGAAAACTTTTTTACACTCTTTTCAATATTGACTGGAATTCTTATTTAAAAAATTACTACTGTATTTAGAAAAAATTTAAACTTAACTATTTTATAAATATTAAGCAAGTCAATATCGTTACTCGTTGAAATAAATTCGGGGAAGTCGCTCATTAAGATTGGTCAATATTTCATATGGAATTGTATTTGCCAAAGCAGAAATTTCTTCAATCGTGATACACTGGTCTTGCTGTTGACCGATCAAAACAACTTCGTCTCCGGTTTTAGTTACTTCATTTCCACAATTTACCATAAACTGGTCCATACAGACTCTGCCTACAATTGGCCTGAATTTCCCATTTATCAGGACCTCTCCGCGATTTGAAAGTTGCCTCATATAACCATCACCGTAACCTAGAGGTACTGTCGAAATTTCCGAGGCGCTTAATGAAGTCCAAGACTCTCCATATCCTACTGATATTCCAGTTTTAATAGATTTTTGAAAAGTAACTTTGGATTTCAACTGTAGGGCAGGAAGCACATCCAGAACATGTGGACAAGTAACATCAGGATATACTCCATATAGCAAAATTCCAGGTCGTATAAGATCAAGATGTGTTTCAGGAAAGTAAAGTACTCCTCCAGAATTTGAGAGATGTCTAATAGGAATCTCCGCACCAAGTCTTTCAAAAACTGAAACAGCTGATAAAAACCTCTCAACTTGTTTCATCGTTAATGGATTTTCAGGATCATCAGCACAAGCCAAATGTGAACATACACCTTTCACTTTTATGTGTTCTGCTTTGACCGCTTCTTCAATAAAACAATCCGAATCAGAGGTATTGATTCCAAGACGCCCCATTCCACTATCCAGCTTAAGATGGACAGTCGCCTGTTCTGCGACAGATTTACAAATTGTTTCCACAACTCGCAAAACTTCAGGAGATGAGACAAAAAATTCTAAATCCCATTCCAGGTATTTATGAATTTGCTGTGGTAAAACTCCCCCAAAAACAACAATCGGCAAACTTATTCCAGAATCACGTAACAATATCCCTTCTTCCAGTAAAGCCACACCAAGACAGTTTACACCTAACTCTTCATAAAGCTGGGCTACCTTCAACATACCATGCCCATAAGCATTTGCCTTGACAACCGCCATGACCGGTTTATTTTCTGTGTGCCCGCGTATCAGAGAAAGATTATGTCTTAAATTGTTTAGATCAACTTCAACGAATGAAGGCCTCATTTAAAAAACGGATTTGAGATTCAAGAGTGAATGTTCAGGATTTAATACTTAATGCTAATCATTACTCAGGGAACTGTAAAAGACAAAAATAGCGCTACAGAAAAGCTCAAAATTTTCCAATTCATAATCACTGCTTATTTTTTCTAGGGTGATGATCAAATCCTCCATTTTGTGTATTTGACGGAAAGCTTCATAAAAGCGAATCCGAATTTGATGTTCAACAAATAAAGGGACGAGTTCATTAATGATCACTGGCAGCTCCCGAGGTTCTTCCCCAAGACGTTTCAGGAAATATAGAAAAAAATTTTGAATATATACTTCTAGTTTTCGTTTGTCTTCTTTTAGTTTTTCGCGTGGCAGATATTCCTTAGAAGCAGTTTTAAGTTTCTCTTCTCCGACTTCTAAAGTTTTATCTCCTCCTGCTGATGAAACTTCCTGAGCAGGCAAAAGCTTACGTTTACGGTGTGCAGAAATGTTGAGTGGATACTCAAGTGAATAGGTTGAGTTTTTCTCAATTTGTTGAAAAAGATTTTGAGTATTGATGGGGTCTAATTGTATTCGGTCTGTTTCCGAAGCAATTATTCCCACCATAAAAGGATTTTTAGGGTTACTGTATACATCATAAGTTTCTGAACCAAATACATAAGGCTGCGCCTTAGTACCTTTAGTGTTATGAGATGTTTGTTTTAAGATCAAGGGTTGTAGCACTAAAGTATCTGAAGATTCATCAGTATCTAGATCTTTGTGTTTATCCGGTAACTCATCGTCCATTTGCTTCACTTCACTCTTCATTTGTTTTATTAATGAAATAAATGTTATTTGTAAATCGAGGCAAGATATTTGCTAATTCTTTTTTAAAAAGCTGATAGCAGTATTAACTTTGTCGAGCATTAACAAGCACCAACTATACCAACTGATAAAAATATGTTTCAGGGTTTCAAGCAATTAACGGGACTTTCCAATTTAGTTAACTTCAAATATTGTAGTAAATCTTGGAAGGTTGCGAGAACGATATGTTTTGTTTTTGCCTTACTGATACCCTTGAGTTCTATTTCTGCTCATAAAAGGCCTTCCTTGCAACCTTTCACTCAACTGTATGAAAGTGGTAACTGCAAGGAGCTAATCCATCAGTTGAATAATTTATCAAAACCAAAGTCTTGGAATAACAATATTTTATGGAGTGGATCACGGATTTTAAAAGCAAAATGTCATCGGGAGATTGGGAATTTCAAATTAGCGCTCAAAAGTCTTAAACAAACTCCGGAATCAGAATTCAGAGATGCATGGATTTTTCAAAATATTCTCGTCTTACTAAAGTCTGATCGGCATCGTGAAGCAATTGTCAGTATCCGAAAATTACTAAAACTTCCGGAAAAGAATTATTACCTTGATCCACTCCGTAAATACATTAAGAGTGAATTCATTACTGATAAAGAAACTAGTCAAATCTTTAATCTGCTGCATGACACTCGGAAAAACTACAAATGGTTTCTCTCAGACTATAAAATACATAAACTTTATCTTCGTGGAGCAAAGCTGAAAGGAATAAAGCTTGAGCACAAATATAAGGTCTTAGGATGGCAGTTTCCGATAGATAAAAAAACTGCTATTCTCTCCCACAAAAACCTGAATGCAGATCAACTTAAAAGAATATCTGAAGCAGAGCTTTCAAGTCGTGTCAGAAGTCTGTCAAAACTGGGACTGAACAAATACCTGATTAAACATCTTCAGCAACTGAGAAAAGGGAGAAGCAAAAAAATAGTGAAAATACTTGGAGAAGAATACCTAAAAGCCCTTTTCAAGGAAAGATATTATGGTCTGATTATAAAGCTCCAGAAACAGGGAATCCTTTCACAAAAATGGTCTTTAGGAAAGGAAGTTCAGCTCTACTGGAAGGCACGTTCATATATTAAACGTAAAAATATTATTGCTGGAAGAAGTACTATTTATCAACTTGAAAAAATTAATAATAAAGCAAAAAAACTTCCTGTTTTGTTTTATACATTTGCCACCCGTTACCGTTTGGATGCTGAAATCAGTAAAGCACAATTTTGGTGGGATCGCCTTCTCCGAAAATTTCCTAAACATAGACTGGCCACTAAGTCAGCATGGGAACTCGCATGGTCGTACAAACAGCAAAAGAATATTGAGAAAGCATTGGAATACCTTAATATAGGACTCAAGAAAAGGATTTATAATTCTGAAATGAAAGCCAAGTTACTATTCTGGAAGGGCAAATTTTTAGAAGAAAGTGGTCGTCCAGATCTTGCCGCAAAAAGCTTCAAACAACTGATTCTTCAAAAACCTAACACCTATTACGGAATGCGTATGATTTCATCAGAAGATGTTCCTGAAGGTATTTTGTCGATAATCAAAACACGTAAAGCAAAACTTTACTCAAAGCCTACAGAAAAACTAAGCACAAATACCAGAGAATTGCTCGAGAGAACAGAGTTTCTTTTTGATATTTCAGAACCGGAGCAGGCACTCAAAGAATTGTTTGCAGGTCTAGGTCGTTATAAAGATAGTACACGAAATTGGCATGTTAGTCATCTCCTTCACCGCAGAGGTGAGTATTATTCTGTGCTCAGAGTAATAGCGAATTATTATCTGCCGCACCTCGTAACTCTGGAAGTAGGGGAACATCCTCTCTGGGAACTGGCTTACCCAAGGCCATACTGGTCACAGTTGAAGAGTTTTGCTAATCAGGCGGGAATTGATCCTTATTTTGCCCTGGCAATCATGCGTGAAGAGAGCCACTTTGATCCACAGGCACTGTCTTCAAGCAAAGCTATGGGTTTGATGCAATTGATGCCAGCTACAGCAAAATACGTAGCACGAAAAAAGAAAATCAAACTCAATCAAAAAGATGAAATCTTCAATCCAGAATTAAATACCCGTCTTGGCACACTTTATCTAGGAAGTCTTGCAGAAAGATTCAAATCCGAATTGATTCACACTGCAGGAAGTTATAACGCAGGTCCTCACAACATGATCAAATGGATCAATCGTTGGAGAGGGGAATCCATTGATACATTTGTTGAACAAATTCCATTCTCTGAGACAAGAGAATACGTTAAAAGAGTATATCGTAGTTACAAGCTGTATAAACAAATCTATAGTTCATGATTTATAGAAAGTTGAATCGTTTGAAGAGCTTGGGAGACTTGCACTTGTGAAGATCTATAGAAAGTTAGGAAACACTCTATGGAATTTAGTGACAATGGGAGAGATTTTAAATTTACGACTTTACGGTACTTTCTTGAAGACAAATATTATAAACCTATTTGTTTCTATATAATTCCTCCACAATCTCTATAGAAAAAATAAGAAATTAACTTCAAAACACCTTATGTAATTCACCCAGCATTTTGCGAAATTCAAGCCCATGAAGTTTTTGTAATTTTTTTGCCGTTTCTTCAAATTGCTTCTTCTCTGGAAGTTGTGGAAGTTTGCTGCCGTAAAGAATCATGTTTCCCTTCCGGTTTGCACGTGCTTCCAATACCTGTTGAAAAGTGGATTTCCAAAGCCCACGCTTTTCTTCAAAATCTCCAGTCACTGTCCACAAATTTCCCACAAGCCAACTCTGTTGATTCATACAAGTGCGAAGTTTGTTTAAGAAATCAATCCCTTTAAGTTCTTCAGGAGCCCCATAATCACCAAAAGCATCAAGGATAATGAGATCATATTTTTCCTTTAGAGTTGGAACACTCTCTGCTGCATCCGCGCACAACACTCGCAAACGTTTGTCATACGGTAACTCAAAAAAACGGTGTGCTGCCTCTATTACTCCAGAATTGACTTCGATGACAGTTTGCTTAAGATCAGGGAACTCGCCGTGCATCCAGCGTACAATACTACCTCCCCCAAGACCTATATGCAAAACTGATTTTGGGGCAGGACAGAAAAGCAGTCCAAGCACCATGAAACGGGAATAAGGTAATACCAATTGATCAGGATGTTTTTTTAATATAACGCTCTGCATAATATGGTTGCCAAAACGTAATTCGCGGCGATCATCCTTTTCCCAAACCTGAACTCTTACTCCAGAGACCTTATTTTCCCACAACAATTTTTCTTGTTTTATTCCGCTAAGTATTTTAAGAATTTTCAAGATTACAGCTAATATCTATAAGGTCAAATAGTATAGATTTAGAAATTAAACGCCAATGCCAGATTATCACATGAATGAAAAAGTGGTTGTTTCTATTTTTCCAAATGAGAAACTACACCCATTTGCTTAACCAGCCAATTTTCTTTCCAGATTAAACGAAAAATTCCAGTGTTCTTAATCAGGAAATTTGTGGGGGTATCGATGGACAGCCCGAGTGTATACTTCATTAAAACCCTCACGACCCCGCCGTGCGTAACCATCACAACTCTTTGATCCGGATGTCTTAAACGTATGTCTTCAATGAATTCCAAAGAACGATCCAGAAGCTGCTGAGTACTTTCTCCTTTATCAATCACATAGTTTCTGCCTGCAGTTTTAAAAAGGTGATATACATCTGGAAATCTTCCTCTAGCTTCATCAGATGTTAGTCCTTCGAAAACACCAAGATTTTTTTCGCGGATACGTTGATCAAGTTGCAGCTTATGCCCTGAATACTGAGTAATTGCCTTTGCTGTTTGCTGGGCACGTTGAGAATCGCTGGAATAAATGTGATCAAAGGAGACGTTTTTCATCCATTTACCGAGCGCCTGAATTTGGTCCCGCCCCTCTGCGGAAAGATCACTGTTAGAATGCCCCTGCATACGCTGCTGAGAATTCCACTCAGTCTCACCATGGCGGATTAATATTATTTCCGATTCTTTCATTATTATTTTTCCTTGTTTGATTATTTATGTTACTGATATAAAAAATAGATAAATCAATTTTTTATACACTTTATTTAGTAAAATTACTTTTCATAATTCAGATTACTTTACAGAATCACTGAAAAATACTTAAAATTATTTGCCTCAGTGAAATGACAGACAACTCAGCTTCCTCCCCGGTGGTACAAATATTGATGATGGTTTGTTCTTTATATACCAAGGGGAGTAAACAAATAGTTTATGCAAGTTAGAAGTCAACTACTTTTTCTATTAAAGACTAATTTAAATCTTGGTGGATTTATTTTGGACTATGATATATTTACAGTCAGAGATTTACTGGTGTAAAAAACATCCATGAAACTAAAACAGAGGATTAAAGCATTATACAGAAACAACAGAAAAATGAATTTAATGGATGTTTTCCCCCTTAGGATCGTCATGCAGTTTAAGCAGTCTCCGCATTTCATCTAGTAAATCACCCTTGAATTCCATGCGCTGCAAACCTATTTGCATTGCGGAAGTTAGAAACCCGAGTGGATCTCCCAAATCATAACGTGTTCCCTCGAATTGTAACGCTGAAACGTTTCTATTTTTGGCCATTTGGTTGATGGCTTCCGTTTGAGTAAATTCACTATTTGAAGATTGTCTTTTGTCGCTAGCTCGCAGTGCATTAAAAAGTTCTGGCGTGTAGAGATATCGTCCGAAAGAAACAAAGCGGCTGGGTGCCGTGCCAGGTTTCGGTTTCTCCACCATATTTTTGACTTTCATAATTTTGCCTTCACCTTCCTTATTAATCACACCGTAACGCGATAATTGATCTTCACTCAATTCCTGAACACTCAAAACTGTGTCGCCAGTTTTTTCCCAGGTCTCAATCAGTTGTTTGGAAAGAGGTTTCTCACCCAACACAATATCATCCGGATAGGCTACCACAAACGGTTCATTATTCACAAACGGTTCCACCAACATCAACGCATTCCCTGTACCCATCATATACTGCTGACGCAGTGTGAAAATATTAGCCTTTATCGGTTTTATTACTCTCAGTTTTTCATATTCTTGGGACTCCGAAAATGCGGAAGAAAGCTCTACTTCACGATCAAAATAATCCTCCATTACTTTTTTTCTGCGCGAAGATACCAGCAAGATATCGTGTATACCTGAATCAACCATTTCCTTTACAATGAAATCAATGGCCGGACGGTCAATCAGAGGGAACATTTCCTTGGGAATTGTTTTTGAGGCAGGCAAAAAACGAGTTGCATAGCCAGCGGCTAAAATTACACCTTTCATTTATATTTTCAAGTAATATGTTTTTATGTGATCTTCAGTATTCAGTAGTTAGAATATTTCTATGCAGATAATTATCTAACTATGTTTGTAAAGAAAATATACTGAAATTCTCAGTATCAATTCAAACTTAGCTAATATTCTTAATACTGGTTAGAATATCCTGATAATTTTGTTCTATTTTCATCTCAGACTTGACCAGAAAGACAGATTTTAATTCAAGTCCAATAAGAGTATCTATTTGAATTTCGTGAAACAAGCTCTTGAATTTTTTCCAGGTGCTATGCCTTTCCATTTAGAACCCTTATAGCTTACATCAGGAATAAGGAAATTAATAATTGATATTATTAAACAATGTTCTCATACAGCAAGTATTAGTTGCGAATCAGTTCATTTATTCCAAAAGGTTTAGCGCTTTTGTTTCATCAATGACTAAAACCTTAAGTTTTTCTGCCTTTTCCAATTTCGACCCTGCATTTTCTCCAGCAAGTACAAAGTCGGTATTTTTGGAAACGCTACCTGTGACATTTGCTCCGACCTGGATAAGTCGTTTTTTCCATACATCCCTTGGTTCAGATAGAGTTCCAGTCAATACAACGATTTTTCCACTGAATGGTGAGTCAGTAATCTCTTGAATTATTTCTTCAGCTGGAACTACCCCTCGTTCTAAAAAGTTAGCAATTACTTGATGCTGTTCCGCTTGCTGGAAGAAGTTAAAAATACTTTCCGCGATTACTGGTCCAATTTCCTCAATCCTTTCAAATTCATCCCTGGAACCCAACATCAACTTCTCCAGACTACCAAAATGCAAAGACAAGATGCGAGCTGTTTTTTCACCAACATTTGCTATACCGAGTGCATGAACGAATTGGCCCAAATCACATTGTTTTGATTTTTCAATACCGATAAGAACATTTTCCGCAGATTTATCACCCATGCGTTCCAGTCTGGACAAGTCTTCGTGTGTCAGCAAATAAAGGTCTGCGGCATTTCGAATAAGTTTTTTCGCCAACAGTTGTTCAATCAGGGCGGGGCCAATTGTGTCAATATCCATTGCCCTACGAGAAACAAAATGTAATATTTGTTCCTTTTGCTGTGCCGCACATTGTGGATTTGGACAACGCCATTCCACATCGCCTTCAAGAGACACTGCTAAGGTTCTACATGCTGGACAATCTAACGGCGGTTCAATTTTTAAGGCATCAGCGGAACGTAATGTAGTTTGAACTGCAACAATTTTTGGGATTATTTCACCACCTTTTTCCAACGTTACATGGTCGTCATAATGCAGATCAAAACGCTCCACCTGATCGTAGTTATGAAGAGTTGCACGCGAAACGGTGGTACCGTTCAATTCAACTGGATCAAGTATAGCAACAGGAGTTAAAATACCCGTGCGACCTACCCCGACCTCAATGCTTCTCAATACAGTAGCGGCTTGTTCTGCCGTAAATTTAAATGAAGTTGCCCAACGAGGTGATCTTGCTGTAAACCCCAACTGCTTTTGGTGTTTTAGTGAGTTAACTTTGATTACAATTCCATCTATATCATAAAGAAGTTCCGCCTTTCTCTCTTCCCAGTAGCGACAGTATTCCAGCACTTCTTCGATTGAACCGACCATTTTTGTTTCCGGATTTAACGGAAATTCCTGTTGAGACAGAAATTCTAAATTTCTACCGTGAGTTTCATAGGGAATACCATCCGCAATTGTATAAATAAATACTTCTAAATGACGTCGTCTGGTTTCTGTACTGTCCAGTAACCTCAATGACCCAGCGGCAGCATTTCGTGGATTTTTGAAAAGCGGATCTCCTGAATTGAGGCGCAGTTGATTAAGAGTATCAAAGTTTTTCCGGGAAAGATAAACCTCGCCTCGCACCTCCAAATCAATCTCATCTTTCAACCTCAAAGGGAGACAGGCTATTGTTTTAATATTAGGAGAAATTTCCTCACCCACACTACCATCACCTCGAGTTACCCCAGCAACCAAAAATCCTTTCCTATAAATTGCTGAAATTGCAACGCCATCAATTTTCAACTCACAAACGTATTCGGGACATTGTCCTCCAAGTAGTTTTTTTACACCTGTGTCCCAGATTTTAAGTTCGTCCAGTGAATAGACATTTCCCAAACTCAACATCGGAACGATGTGTTTCCTGCTTGGAAAAGATAAGTTCGGTTCCCCTTTGATCTGCATAGTGGGAGAATCTTCAGATCTAAACTCAGGAAATTGATTTTCCAAGGATTTTAGTTCCAATACCAGAGCATCATATATATCATCTTTACAAATCTTTCCTTGAAAATCTGAACTGATTCCGCAATAGTACGAATGGTTGTACTCATGAATCAAAGTACTCAGTTGATTGATTCGTTCTTGAGTTGTAGAAGCGGGGGGCATATTAAAAGTATACGAATGCAGATATTTTTTAAAGAATAGTAGTTTTTTGAATGGTGACTTGAGATGTACACTACACTATATAAACTCAGTAGTAAAAGTTCCATTCATTTCTAAAAATAGACAGGCTTCTAAGTGAATTTATTTGAACACACACACGAAATTCAAATCCGTAAAGAAGCTCCTTTAGCGGACCGTATGCGTCCGAGGACAATTGAAGAGTTTGTCGGCCAAAGCCACATTTTGGCACCGGGACGTCTTTTGCGACGTGCCATTCAGGCTGATCAATTGTCGAGCCTGATCTTTTATGGACCTCCAGGAACAGGCAAGACTACACTTGCCCGTATAATTGCCAATACAACTCAAGCTGAATTTATTTCCATAAATGCGGTTTTATCAGGAATCACTGAAATCCGTAATTGTATAGAAACCGCCAAAAAAGCACGCGCAGAACAACAGCGACGTGCTGTTTTGTTTATCGATGAAGTTCACCGTTTCAACAAAGCTCAACAGGATGCCCTTCTGCCACATGTTGAAAACGGCACCATAATCTTAATAGGTGCGACTACAGAAAATCCATATTTTGAAGTCAACAAAGCACTCGTAAGCCGATCCAGAATTTTTCAGCTTCAATCCCTTAATTCAGATGAAGTTGAGGATATAATCTTACAAGCACTCTCAGATCCGGAACGTGGGTTTGGAGAAAAAAAAATAGTCATCGAAGACCGTGCTCGTCAGCACCTTGCAAATGTAGCTGGCGGTGACGCCAGGACTGCATTAAATGCACTCGAACTAGCGGTGCTAACAAGTGAAGCCAACTCTGAAGATATCCTAAAGATAACTTTGGAAATTGCAGAAGAATCAATTCAGCAACGGGCAGTACTTTATGACAAAGACGGAGACGCACATTTTGACACAATTTCCGCTTTTATTAAATCTATGCGTGGTTCAGATCCGGATGCTGCACTTTTTTGGATGGCGAAAATGATAGAGGCAGGTGAAGACCCGAGATTCATTTTTCGAAGAATGCTCATTTTTGCCAGTGAAGATGTAGGAATGGCAGATCCACACGCATTAGCTGTTGTTACATCCGCATCACAGGCATTTGATTATGTAGGAATGCCGGAGGGACGTTACCACCTTGCACAATCTTGTTTATATTTAAGTACTGCACCAAAGAGCAACTCTGTTTTCGCTTTTTTTGACGCAATTTCGGTCGTACGTAAGGAAAAATCTGACGAGGTCCCTGACATGCTCAAAGACGGAAACCGAGACGGAAAGGCATTTGGTCACGGAGAAGGTTACCTCTACCCGCATGCATACCGTGATCACTGGGTTGCACAGCAATACCTTCCGGATGTTTTACAGGGGAGGATTTTTTATCAGCCGTCCAATCAAGGTTATGAAGCAACAATCAAGGATAATGTGGCAAGACATCGGGAAGCCCAACTGGCAGCTTTTCTTTCTCAATCAGCGGTTGAACAATCAGAAAACTCAAATTACTGGGAAGCCCGAACCATTGGCAGTTCAGGCGAATTACTTAATGAAATCCGTGACATTTTGCTAAAATGGAGCAAACTATCACGTAATATTATGGCACTTGTTCTTAATGCCGCAGACGGGTTACTACTCGGTGAATTTCTGCGTCAGATTCCTGAAGAAAATCTTTATGCGCTTGTATATTCTTCCGAAGAAAAACAAACACTCAGCACAATGTTCAAAAATCCATCTTCTGGAATTAAACCTACAATAGTACAGGACAGTTCCGGAAATCCGAAGGCATTCGAAATTCCTGATTTAGGTTTTGAACGGATTGTTGGGCGTAACATACTGCAAAACCACCAAAATAAAACAGCCTTCCTGGAAACTTTAAAACCTTGGATTTTACCGGATGGTTTCTTCGTCATCGTGGAAACAGTGCCTGCACTTGGACAGCGTCTTTCAGAACTAATTCCGGAAGGAAATATGGAACCAAAATTTCTGAATAATCTAAAATCCGCAGAAGAGGAAATATATAACGATTCTGAAAACACGCGCTGCAACTGGACACCTAAAACTCTGCGTAATGAACTGGAATCGGCGGATTGGGACATCATTCGCTGGCAGGTTAAAGAGTTCTTCACACCAACCCTAATTCGGACATCGCAAATCGAACAATGGTTTGCAGTTCAACCTGAAAATAGTCAATCCAATTACTGGAAACTTTTATCATCACATTTTACTGCTGATCAGTTGAATAATTTACTGGAAATTTTCTTGAGTGAAGTGGCCGGAAACATAGTTAAGTGGCGAAGTGTCTGTCTGTTCATGAAATTCTGTAAGAAAACGACTAATGGCTCTTAAAAGGCAAATACTGAAAATTTTAATCTTATGTTCAAAACTGCTTTTCCTGCTATCGCTCTTCAGTTGTGTATCCGAACCACAATACATAATTTTCAAAACAGGAATACGTGAGCAGTTAAAGGAGCGGGCACTTAGACACTGCCACGGTGATTTTAAAATTTTAGAGGAAGAAGATTTTGGGCCTTACACACGAGCACGTGTTCAATGCTTAGAATAGGCTCTGAAATATAATCTTTCAAATATAATTTTTTGATGATTGTAATATACCCAAGGGAGGCAAAGTGAGAATTACGGTGAGCGTTTAAATTGTTAACATTTTTCAAACACAAAATGAACGGATTTTTTCAATCAGTGATTGAGAAACTTCTACACCTTCGAGTTCTATTCTTTGTCTATTTTTTTTGCGCCGTTCGCCAGGTAAACGTGCGCCATCCTGACTCTGGATCGCATCTACAAGTGCAGAGATACGCTCATAAAATTCAGCACCAGAGTATGCCTCCGGATCAAAGGCAATGAAACACTGTCCCGTCCTAGGTGGGCCGCCAGTAGTGCCAGAAAACGGACTTGCCTGAATTCCAAGAACCGCACCGCTGAGTGCTGCTGCCATAACTTCGACCAGCAAACCTGTACCGAAACCTTTGTAACCACCGCTCGGGGCCATACTTCCTTTGAGGGCAATTTCTGGATCTATCGTGCTTTGACCTTCAGGATCAAGAGCCCAGCCTTCAGGAATAGATTTCCCTTCACGTGCACGCATCATAATTTCGCTTTTAGCAACCAC
>Ga0208277_1000248_pt1 | contig 33188 bp, 19 predicted proteins | sample ETNtaG_5_FD_185782 | JGI IMG/M metagenome (GOLD analysis project Ga0208277, IMG submission 185782) | Marine microbial and viral communities from oxygen minimum zone, Eastern Pacific Ocean - ETNP201406SV205 (SPAdes) (version 2) | ecosystem: Environmental > Aquatic > Marine > Oceanic ...
TCATTTCAAATGACATTCTTGGTAATGTTATAGCAACCATTTTGTTTAAATCTGGTTGTTGTTCCAATCTTGCAAGAAACTTTTGAGATGGACCATATGCCAATGGCACCTTCATTTCTTGTGCAGGTACACCTTCTTGAGTTTCATGTTTTACATGAATATTATTGAATAATGTACCAAAACCAATAATAGTTTTTCTGATTATTTCGTGATAATAATAAGTTCCTAACATTAGAATGTACCAAATGGATTTGATTCAGAGAAGTCTAGTATTTGATCTGCATCAAATTCTATGTCATCGTTCTGTTGATATTTATCTGTAGTAGTGCTTGCTGTACCAGTTGTACTGGTTTCGTAGGTAGCACCAGACTTGGATCCAACTAGTCTTTCACCTTCATAGAAGGTTCCAGTCATAATACCAACCTGGAGAATTCCAGTATCTGCATCCCAATTCTTAACCCGTCCAACAACATTGGATCTCTGCCCAGTCACTTCTTCATTAAACCAGAATGTTCCAACTCCAACAGTAGCACCAGCACCAATTGTAATTGTTGGTGGTGAGAAGAATCCTGCTCCAGCATCAAGAATGTATACATTTGATATTGGATTAGTTGATGCAGTACCAACGACAGCATGAGCAGTTGCTGGTAATTGTGGTGATAAAGATGGAAGACTTACTGCAACAGTTGGAGAAGTTGAATAACCAACACCATGATTTGTTATATTAATAGTTTGTAAACCTTTCTTACCTGCAGGAACTAATGAACATGTAGCAGCAGCACCTGTACCTCCACCACCACTAATTGTTATAATAGGTGCAGTATTTCCATATCCAACACCAGCATGTGTTAGATATATGTACTCAAGTGAAGTAACTTGATTCCTAGTTGTAAGAATACCAATAGCAGTAGCTTGTGTTCCACCAGCAGGAGGTGCGGAAATACTTATTGTAGGAGTACTAGTAAATCCAGAACCATCATTATTCAAGAATACTCTCTGAATTCCACCAGTTCCAATAACAGCAGTAGCAGTGGCAGTTGAAACATTCTGAACTAATGGGAAGTCTGTAATATGTCCAAGATCTTCAACTTTAGTATCAATCTCCTCAACACCAGTATCAATAACCTCATCCTCATATTCAAAGAGTTCACATTGAAGTTTGTAAATATAGTTCTTACCTAACTGATAGAAAGGATCTTCATGCTCTACAAATTTAACTTCAAATAATCTATTTCCCAATGGGAAGAATACTAAATCACCTTCTCTAGGACGGGTATCTATTATCATTTCATCATCAGGCATAGCTTCCATGAAAGGAGCAATAAAGTCTTCAAACCTTTCTCTTGAAATACTTACTGTCAATTCATCTTTTAAAGTCATACCAAATTTTGTCATGATATCACCTTGTCCACCATATCCATCAAAAGTTTCTACATATGCTTCTAATAAGAAGTTATCATCAAACTTAGATCTCTCAAGTTCTTCAAAAACAGTACTTCTGTTTACAATTTTTCGTGGAATATATGTTATTTCAACACCATAAATTTTCAGTTGCTCATTAATGAGCTCCTGCATTAAATTTTGTTCTCCAACAGAACCTTGTAAAAAGAAGGGGTTTAATGCCATTATCCTATTAAGTCAAGAGGTGGAAGTTCATATTCGGTAGACATTGATGATTTAATTTCTGCTAATTCATTAACAGCATCATCATAAATTTCACGTCCATTAAGTTCAACTCCACCAGGTAATTTAGTTCCCTTAAACTTAATAAGATTTTGTCCCCATTGTTTTTTAATCAATGCAGTCAAATATTTTTTAACAAAGGTATCATTATAAACGTCACCAAAAATAGTAGGATCCAATGCTCTATAACAATCAATAATAATCCAATCATCAACATTTGCTTCACTCCAATTCATATCAATATATAATCTATTTGCTCTTTGATTAAATCTAAACTGTTTATCTGGTGTTAATAAAAAATCAATATCTTCCAAATAACTTTTTGTCATTGCATACTGCATTAATTCCACTGAATTAAAGTAATACAAGTCATTTAAGAATAATTGATATTTAATACTAAACATTCCACCAGATATTGCATTAGTATCAAATTTAAAAATTTTATTAATACCAACTACTGCATCTGGAATTGGTATAAAGTTCTTAGTCTCATAAAAATAATGTGTTGAAGCTGTACCGTTATTTGTTGTGCTATTTTCACCTGCTGCTGTTTTACTAGTTCTAGTAAGTGTAGTTGATGTACCTTGAGCAGTTCCTGTTGCTTCTCCCCTATCAATATCATCCTGACTAATTTTATATTTCAAATACATTCTTTCAACACCATCAAAGTGTCTTTCATTGAAATACTGAAAAGTATCATCTACTAGATCATCTATTTGATCATCATCAACGTTTATTTCAAGGACTGGAGCACCCAACTTCCTTTTACAGTAATCTACGAGTTCGACTCTTGTGGTTGGTTTTGCCATTAGAATTCTTTAGAATCAATGTTTGCTGCTATTTGCTTTTTAGTACCTCTGTTTTTTCTCTCCAATTTTTTAGTTAAATCTTCAACTTTTTCTGTTAACTCTTTAACTAGTTGACTTAATGTAGCTTGTTTTGCTTCTAAAGCAACCACTTGTGAGAATAAATCAAAGGACTTTTGTTGATATGCTATTATCAAATTTTTATAATCAGTTTCATTCATAGTTTTATATAATAAAAAAGGTGGGATTCCTCCCACCTATATTTATAATTTATTATTTAACCGTTAGAACGAACCGCCATCTACGGTGATATTATGAAGAATTCTTTGTCCTCCACTATATCCAATTGTCTCTGTTGTACCTGCTGCATCCTTAATCCATAAAGAACCAGTTTCTAATGCAGCATGTGCAGCAGCAGTTAAAACACTAGTGGATTCAGACACTTCTGCAGCAACAACAACTCTTGCTGAAGAGTCATCCCAATATACAGCAGCTTTCTTAGCAGAACCACTGTAATAGTGCATTATCAAACCAACGTCAATGTTGGCATCTGAACTTGGTGCTACCAGTGAACCACCACTGTTAACAAGTCCAACTTCAATAAGACTATCTTCAACCTTTAACGTCTCTGTGTTTAAGATTGATTGTGTACCCAGAACTGTTAGATTACCAGTTATGGTTGCGTTAGTTGAAACTGTAAGAGCACCAGTAACGGCAAGTGTTGAACCATCAAAGGTTAGATTTGCACTGTCTTCTAGTTCTCCAGCAGTACCAGCAATAACAACTCTATTATCAGTTAAATCTGATATCTTCGCACTGTCAGCAACTAATGCATCAATGTTTGCTGTACCATCAACATACAAATCTTTCCATTCTAATCCAGAAGCACCTAAATCTCTGGCACCATCTGTAGAAGGAACTAAATCACTATCAAATCTACCAGTAGCAGTAATAGTATCTCCAGTAGCATTACCAATATTTACATCACCATTTAAATCTGTTCTACCTTCAACTGTAGAAATACCTGTAACTAAAGAGTTACCTGCAACAGATACTCCTAATCCTACAACAAACTGATTATTAAATGTAGAAATTCCAGATGCTGTTACACTATCAACATCAGCAGTACCATCTAAGTATAAGTGTCTCCATTGTTGAGAACTACTACCTAAGTCATATCCATCATCACTAGTAGGAACTAAGTTAGAAGCAAATTCACCACCAACTACAATATCATCAGTAGCAGCATCACCAAGTCTAACTGTACCACCACGGAATGTAGCGATACCAATAAATTCAGATTGTCCACCAACATATAATCTATCAGTTACAGAAAGTGCTGCTCCGACATGAACACTCTTTTCTATACCAACACCACCTTCACATATGATAGCACCAGTATCTTTACTAGTAGAATCAGTAGTATCTGATATTGTCAGGGCACCCGTAAAGGTAGGTGCAGCAGTCCAACTTAATCCACCCGAACCATCATTTTGTAATATTGCTGTATTTGCACCCTGAGCATTTGGAAATGTTACAGAATAAGATGCTGCCAATGCAGCAGATGCTTTCATCGTGAAAGCATGTACACCGTTATTTGTTCCCTCAACTAAGTTCAATCCTGAACCAGCAGTAGCGGTTTCTTTCAACCAATATCGGTGCGAACCGAAAAACTTGTTGTTTGAAGAGTTATTATCTAATCCAATATAAAAATCATATTTGTCATTGGTGAATGCAGGTTCTCCCGCTTTCAACGCTGGCAAACTACCGAAAGCACCTCTCTTAAACTGTATTACAGGAGAAGCCATGTTGTAATTACTATACTTTTAATTATATTTATGGTTGTAGAAACTTACTTAGAAAGTTCCAGCATCCATTGCATTATCTTGGGTTGCATCTGACATATCTACAATATGATATGGTGATACATGTTCATACTTTTGAGTAGATGTATTATACATTAATACTGTATTTGTAGAACTCCTAGCAGAAGCATCAATATCATTGATACTACTAAGATTACCAATTGAAAATGAAGATGAGTTTACAAGTTTAGTTGCATTAACATTACCTAGTCTAACTCCAACTGAGGATACTGAACCTCTTCTTACTCTGATTGCCATTAGGTAACTCCGTCTCTTACTATTGCCATACCTTCAACAACCCTTTCTTTAGTTCCGTCAGGGTGAGTCAACAAAATATCATAAACCTGTCTACCAGGTGCTAACGCTGCTGTTTGAGTATCAGTTAAAGTTAATTTAATTTCTCCACCAGTAGCATTAGAAATTGATGCACTAAATGATGTTTGTGTAGTAGAAGCATGATGCTTTGATATTTTCGCATCAACACTATATCCAGTCAAATTCTGTGCAGAATTGGAATTACTATCTTCCAATGTGTACGTCTGACTGAAATCAGCACCTTGGTTTATAAGGATATTTGCGACGTATACTGCCATGTTATACGATTATAATTTTAACTATTTATTAGTTATTTCTTTCAATAAAGATTTTATCTCATCAATTTCATTACGTAATTGATCAATCTCTTCTTTTTCAGTTTTTCTTTTCTTTTTTAAATTAATATAGTTATTATACCCTACCGTATCGGTGCTAATAATAGCACCAGATTCATTACGGTAGAGATCTCTATGTCCTTCAACTCTTTGCATTATGCTAAAGCAATGATTCGTAAATCTTTGAATCTAGGTGCAAATGCTTCATTAGTTCCACTCATGACAATCTTAACTTTGAATCCAGTAAATGTATCAAGTTCACTAGCAGTAAACTGATATTCCTTAAATTCACCTTCTCCACTTGCAACTACCTTAGCATCTGGGCGACCGCTTCTCTTACTTAGACGTTCAGTACCAAATCCAACATCACCGAAACCATCACCATCAGTATCTCTCATATTATCATAACCAGGGAATAATTCCCACTTCTGCTCTACATCAGCAGAATCAGGTCTGAATAATTGATAGAGAAGTCTAAAGTCAGCAGATTCATGTCTGTATGCACCAACAAGTACTTTTAGTGATGATGCTGGTTGTGCAAGATCTACTCTCTTGGTAGAGTATATTGCTGAATGTGGGTCGTTAGTTAGTTCATTAACTCTTCCATCAGTAGAATAATCAACAACAGGATTATTCAATCTACTTCTACCAGTTATCATTACAACATTAGCATAATCAATAACAGGTGAAAGATTAGGATCTGCAGAACTAAGATCTACTTGATATGTAAATGACTTATTTCTTGGAAGAGCAGTTAAATACTGTTCTTCATTTGGTGCAGATGCAACAATTCTTGGACTGTTCAATATATTAAGTTGATCAATTTCAACTGGTTGGAATCCTTTATCAAGGAATGGTGTTTCAAACCCACCAGCACTTCTACCAGATACAGTTCTAATTCTACCCTTCATTGATGTTGATTCACCTGGTGTGATAACAACCATTCTTGGATCTATAGTATTGAACTGAACGTTTTTAGAAGCCTGTGTACTATGTCCACCAATAGCATCTTCATTAGTGAAACTAACGTCATTAGGTGAACCAGTACGATTTATATCTAGATAGTAACTATCCATCAATGGTTCTTTTACTCTAGTAGAAGTATGTGAAGCATTGACTCTCCTTAAATCCATACCATTAAGTTCATACTTAAGTATTTGAGAATTAATTGGATGTGTTCTTGGAAGTGAACCATCAACTCCCCTAGTACCAATTCCAAGAGTTCCTGCACCAGCAGTACCTGCATTAATTGAATCATAGAAGATTATCTCATCATTAAGTAATGCATAACCTGTAGTTCCATAATCACCATTAAACTGATTAAATCCTACAGTACTTGCAACAGAAATAGTTCCAGAAGAACCATCACTAATACTAACTATAGCATCTGTAGTTGTTGGAGTTGTACTTGGATAAATGCCAGAAATTTTTACTACATCAGTACCACTATGCATTGCATGATTGTACTGTTTTACATTAATGTAATTACCAGTACTGTATGTTCCATTTACAGTAGAACTTGTAACATCAGTATTTCCACTATTAAACTTAGTTGCTAATTCATTAAGATAGAAATCACCATTAGGAATACTATCTCCCTGAACACCAGTTAGATATATCGTATCTCTATTTGTAAGAGCACTAATAGTAATCTGTGTTCCAGTACCTTTAGAGACAGAAGATGTCTTAATACCGACAACATCACCAATCTTATAACCAGTTCCAGCAGTAGCAACTGTTGGTACTGTTAATAAGTGTACATGAACTGCATTACCAGTTCCAAATGTACATCCATCCATTGTTAATCCACTACCATTACCAGTAATGTTGTAAGTTTCAACACCATTAAACACTCCAGTACTATAACCAATACCAGCAAGACTAGGTAATAGAGTATTAGCAGCACCACCAACACCTTCAATGTATCCATGATTAGCACTTGGTGCAGTTGTAACACCAACTCTTGTACCAACAGTAAGACTATTAATCAAACCAGTAGTTGTTATTGCCTGAATACCAACTTTTAATTTTCTTGGAAGAGTTGTAATTGAATTATTATTCAATGTAGTAATTTCATGATCTTCCACATTAAATGGAGGATTGTAGAAAGTTACTGTTCCTTTAGTTGCAAATTCTGCTTTATAAAGTTTAAACTTCAAGTCTTGGAATTGATTTGGACTCCAAATTGTTCCATTCTGAGATTTAAACAAACTACCACCAGTATACTGTCTAGTAACAATAACATTTTCATCATCTGGTAAATCAGATGTTCCAACAGTCTTCTCACCCATTTGAGCAATCCATGCTTCATAGAAGTTAGAACTTGGTGCTAAAATTGCTATAGCATACTCAGTACTTGGTTGTAGATAAACTGGTGATGGGAATTTAATATGAGTTGCAACAGATGCATCATCAGAAACATTGATATCTTCTGGATTTAGTATTACTTGAGCAAAATCAGCTACTACAGTAGATGTTGGTGTACCCAATTCTACAGTTCTAATCTCAACTCTAACATTCTCTTCCTCGTCCTTATGTCCAAAGAATAAATCAACAGCAGTTAAGAATGCACCTGTTTCATCAACAGTAAATGATTGTGCTAGAGGATCACATTCTGGTTCTGGAGGTGGAGGTGGAATACGAACAATAACTAATGTTTGTGTATATGTATCAACAACACCAGTTGTTCTATAAGTTACATCTGCTCTACTAATTAATAGACTTCCAGGTAATGGATCTGAGTTTGTTGAACTATTAGTAAGTCTAAATGTTCTTGTACCAGTATTCCATCTTAATGGTGGGGGTGGAACATGATTAGGATCTTTAAAGAAGAATGAACCTTCTAAATCACCCCAGTTATCATTAATTAAACGAATATTGCTAACGGTTGCTTCTGCTTTACTTGTTTCACCAACAATAGTCATTCCTTTAGTAATATAACCATTAAACTTACCTTGTGCTTCTTCAGCAAGAGCAGTAATATCAATATTCAATACAGTAGATGATGCTGAATATGCAGTACCTAGTGTTATAGATCTGTCGTAAGGATTCTTACCATATGTCTTAGTAGGACTACTAATATTACCAGATTTATGTCCTGGTTGTGCTATTCTAGCAGTAAATACATGAGGACAATGAGTACCTCTTATATAACCTTTAACAGTCTCACCAACCTGGAATGTTCCAGAACCCATAGTAATTTCAACCAATTTTGGAATAATATCAATTCCACTAGCACTATCAAAGAATGGATAATATCTAGTATATGGTTGTAATCCCCATGATCTAAATTTAACGTTTCTAGAACGAATATACTTATCAGGTGCTCTACCTGTTTTCTTAGTTTCTATAAACTGATCGTTTCTATCACCCCAAATTTCTCTTACACCACCATCAACGTAAATATTTCTTACCCAGTTATCTGATGCAGGAGAAAGTTTAATAATACCTACCCATTCAATCATATTAAATGGGTTAACATTTTCAACTCTTGATGCTAATGGTTGATTAATCCATTCCTTTTCAGTATATGCAAGTGTAATTAAATCACCTGTTTTTTGAACATTAGAATCTAAAAGTGGTAAATCAGCAGAAAAATCAGCAGTCTCTACATTTACTGATGGATCTAAAGCAAGTTCTGGTTTAAATGACTCAAAATCAGTAGGAGTTTCTAGTTCATTTGTACTAGTATCAACATTAACTTTAGATGAAGAATCAAATCTTTGATCATCTTTGAAGTCATCGACAAAGAATCCAGTCTTAAATCTATCAAGTCCGTCTGCATCTCTAACTTGAAGTACCTTTGTATCCAACTCTAACATTGTTAGAGAGGTTATTGTTTCTAAATTTTCTATCCTATCCTCTAATCTACCAATATCACGCATGGTGTATCTCTTATTATCCACCATAGTAACTTTTACATTATCTGTATCAAACACATATGCAGGTATTTCAAGTGTGGCAATATCCATTGCCTCTTCTTCATTAATAGGAGTCGTTGCATTTATAGCAGGATTTCCTTCAATAACAGTAAACTTACCTTGCTTATTCAATACAAGTCTATCATTTCGCTCAAGATAATATTGGAAACTAATAAGTGAAGCTTCATTAGGAGCAACAATTAATGCAGGGTTAATTCCAGCAGTTCCAAAGTTTCTAGAAGATGGTGCAAATGGAGATGTTGTTGTAGAACTGAATACTGGTACTCTAGGTCTAAAATCTAGAAGGTTACTAGCACGATGTCCACCTGCTCTTTCTGTATACTCAGTTGTATCACGTTCAATATTAGAAATTGGTACAATTGGAATATCTGATTTGTATCTCTCAGCATCATATGATGCTACAGTATATACATCTCCAGTATCGTTTGCAGGAACATCATATCTATTAAATATTGCTAATAATTTAAATGTTGGTTTATATCCATCACCTTTCCTAACTAACCTACCATAATCATAATAAGATTGCTTTTGTCCCTTATCTAAATCAAATTTAGTAGTAACATCACTAAAGGTTCCTTCATTTACCTGAGCAACAGTAGTAGTAATATTAGATTCTTGGAATGTTGCTAATTCACCAACTTCAAATCTACTTGTATTCAAATAGACAATTTCCATCTTAGTATTAGATGTTCTGTCAGTAATTTGTGCTAATGCACCACTATCAGCACCAATAATAGTTTCTCCAAGAATAGCAGCATCTGCTAAACCTAAACCTGCAGGAAATTCAACACTTTCTAACTCAATAAGATTATTACTATCTAATGCTTCATAAACACCAACAAGTTTAACTGGATCTGGATAGTTTAAACAAATCTCCTCATCTTCAACACGTAATCCATAAAAACTATTTTGTGTTAATCCACTAGTAGTTGTAGATGCTAAAGATACACACTTATCGATAGTTACTTTTGTGCTTCTTATATAATCTTTCTTCTTACTTGTAAGTCCCTGTTTTTTAAGTGTTGTATTGACAGTAACCTGACTACTACCACTAACTGTCTGATTTGGTAATAAACCATTTAAATTAACAGTAGAACCATTATTGGCAAGAGTAACTTGATCACTAGTTAATGCTTCAATAGTATCATTATTATAGAAAACAGAATATCTTTCAGCATCATATGGTTCAAAGAATGCACTTTGAATACCAGTAACAGCACTTGTCGGTAATATCATATTACCAGTAGAAGAATCAGTTTCTCTACCAGTTATCTGTTGTGTAACTGCAAGATTAGAAGTAGATAGATTTATAGATGCAACTGGGAGTCTTCTACTTATTACACCATACAGACCACCTTTCTGTTGAACTACTGGTTCCACTAAACTAAAAGTACCAGTATATGCTAAATCAGAATCTTTATCACAAACATTAGAAACATCAGCAGGTGCATCATCTAATGTTATTGTATTTCCAGTTGATGCTACTGCAGTAACTTTATTAAATGTTGGTACAGTTTTATCACTACGCTGATACTTAATAACAGAACCAACCTTAACCTTAGATGCCCAATTTCTACCAGCACATGTTGTTATACCTGTAGTGGCAGCAATTGTAATATCATCAGTAAGACTAAATCCTTGTATTTTCTGTTCTTTTAATACTGTATCTGCTACAAATACTTGCTTAATAGTATTATCTAATGATGGAGAATTCTGGAAAACAGACTTAACATCTTTAGTGCTATTAATCGTTATTTCACGTATAGTCCTTGATGGACCAGTTTCATCTTCATTAATAGTAATTGCTTCACCATTAAGGAATGTTCCAGAGGTTTGAGTTATATTAATCGAAGTTCCACCACCACCTGCTGCTACAGCAAATCCAGTTGCACCACTAGAACGTCCTTTAATCCTAGAGTTTGCTGGTAATTCTGCACTTGTTAATGAAGTATTTACAGTTATATTTGTATAAGTCTGCAAATCATAAACATATAAATCCCATTCTGTAGCAGCATTTTCATAAGAATCATCAGTTAAATTGAATGAATATACCTTTGCTTCACCTATTTTAGTTCCATTAGAAGCATTTACAGAATTCTTTCTATCATTATACAATTCTACTACGTTATTAGCACCAACTCTAAGCCAAGGAGTACCATTAACATTATTCAATCTTATTAATGTTCCAAATTCAAATGGAATATTTGAAGATGTAGTTGGATCAGTAGTTCTTGGTTTATTAACATCTAGAACTGTTGTACTAACACTCTCAATATCATATCCTCTAACATATGCCTTACCTGGAGATACACATACTGCCATCAAATCATCAGATGGTTTATTTCTTTGATCAGTCTCTTGCTCTGGTAAAAAGACACCGTTATTACCTTCACGGTCATTTAGAGTCTCTTTAACATCAATATCATATCTACCTACAGAATAGTTTCCAGATTCTTCAAAAGTTCTCTTAGCAAAATAATCTTTAATTATAGAATATTGCGTTTTATCCTGGAGTTTCTTAATTACACCATTTTCAACTCTTACTAACTCAACAAATGTCTTATCATCATGATCAGTTAATAGTTTTTTGGATAATGTAGTAGAAATTTTTAATCTATCTGCACCTGGAGCAGCATAGTTAGAAAATCCTTTAGCATTATCATATAATGATTCATCATCCTTTGCAGAAATAATTTCTTCACTTACACTTAATCCTACTCTATATGATGGAGTATTTGTATATGGATCAAGAAGTATAGTGACAGTACTAACGTCTACAAAAGTTCCTCTAATAAAATATACACCTTGCCCAACAGAAGCAGCACTACCAACAGAAGTTGCATTTTCTGATATAAGAGTTGCTATAGTATCTTCTGCATTAACTGTAGTATTACCATAAGTAAATGGTTTTTCTACAATTAATGTCTCACCATCTGTAAATGGAACTACTTCATTAGTATTACCAGATCTAATATATTTTACAAATACTGTTGGATCACTAATTCCAGCAGATTCAGAAATATTTTCATATCTAGTAACAGTAGCAACTACACCAGAATCTTGTCCTCTAAGACGATTACCAATTAATTTATCACCATATACAGATACATCTACACCTAAATGATCGGAATTTAATTTAACAGCAGCAAAATTTACATCGACGTTAATATTTCCAGGAATCACCATTGATCCCTCTTTGAAAATATGACTACCAAACGACTCTACTTGGTTTTGTAGAGTTGACTGTAAAGCAGTTAATTCCCTTGCTTGGACTGGATGCCCTGGTTTGAATAAGACCCTATAGAAATTCTTGTACTTGTCAAAGTCATCATAATAGGGACTTATATTTAAATTCGTTTTTTGTGGCATTAGAATTCCAGAATAATTTTAACGTCTTCTTTTTGTCGAGAGTTTCGGGTAATCTCAGGACGGTTATCGATATAGATTATGTCACCCGTTCCTTTATTTATCTCAGGACTAGCAATACCATTTGTAAACTCAAGTCCTAATGAAATAAGTTTAGAACCACTAGGATTAGTGTTAATTCCAGTGTAGTTGCGATCTATTGTTCCCGTAAATCCATCAGAACTCAAAATGTTATTAATGGTAATACCACCTGGAGCATCAGTCTCAAATGGTAATACATTTCCTGCTGTACTAATACCAGCATGATCGGTACTATCATATGTGGTTGGATTTAGGAATAATGTCCTATCCTGTGTATATTTAAGAACTTTTGTTTCCCTATCATAAGAAGAAACATAACCCTGTGCAGTTCCTTCACTAGTCGCTTGAGTAATCTTGGAACCAATTGCAGGTACAGTTGTAGTTTCACCAGAAACTGATAAAAACTTAAATGCACCTAAAGATGAGAACTGTGGAGCAGTAAATACTGAACTAGCAGTTCCTATTGTAGTTGGGTTCTTAACTATTCCAATTTGTCCAAATTTAGTATCAATCGGGAAATCCCTTGTTGAATCATCAAATCTGGCATAAACCAATACTTTATCAGCACCCAATTCACTGTAAATATCATTACCATGCCCCTTTGAAGGAGGAATAATAGGAATTAATTTAGCGTTAGCTGTTCCTACACCAACAGGTCTAATTGGACCTAAATCAATAGCACCAAAACTATACCCTTTACCACCAGCAGATACTACTGCATTTGTTATATTACCACTTGAGTTGACATCAACTACAACTTTACCTCCAGAACCATCACCTAAAATGTTCAATTCCCAAGAACCTGTAGAATATCCTTGTCCTCTATTATCAATATAAACCTGTTTAATTTGGTTTTCATTAATATCAGAATCTCCATTATTTCTTACTGATGTTATTTGTACATCAGTTGTACTATCCCAATTATTTGGTAATGAAATATATTCTGTAGAATCAAATTTTATAATATCACTTGGACTAACGGTAAATAGATACTTCCATGTATAACCATCACTACCATCACCTGCTTTAGTAGGTTCTAAATCCGTAAATGTTGGTTCATTTAGAGAAGCATTACCAGTAGTTGATATTCCAGAAGCACCGTTATTAATACAAATATAAACTTTAAATTCACTATTAATCACATAGTAGTTTGCATCATATAATCTTGATGAACCTGTAATAGGTGAAAGATTAGTCAAACTATAGTCATGACGATACATTTCATATTTTGTTCCTCTTGCCCAAGTAATCTTTCTTGCTAACCTTCTTACATTGGCAGAAGTAACCTTCTTACCAAAAGACATGTTATCACCAACAAATCCTTGATAATCAAAATTATCCACAGGACTAGGTGTTGCGGTATCCCAAGTACTAGCCTTACCATACCCAGTTGCTTTAGGGTTTGATAATCCTACGAATACGAAATATGAATTAGAAGTATCTGTAACGGAGTCAACAAAGTTACTCGCATTTAATATTCTAAATTGATCTGTTACAATTGCAGCCATCTTATCAGCTTTTTCCTATATTTATACTACCCAAGATCCTTTCTGAGAGCACCACTGGATCTAATACCATATGAACGTCTCTGAATGGTTGGGAATGAACTTAATCCAACATTGAGATAATTACCAGTAACAGCAACACCAACTGGTGAAAGTCTAGTTGCTTTACCATCCACATTAGCATTATCAAACTCTAATGCACCCCAAGAGAATCTACCAATATCTCCAGTGGATATTCCAGATGTTGCAGCAATACCAGGAATATGTGCTGCAGTCTGAATTCTACATGTAATAATACCAGTTTGATTATTAAACTTAGTGAAATGTAGAACCTTGTACACATTATCTAGCATACTTGTACCAATACCAACAACTGAATTCTCATGCCCATCAATTGAGGTAACACCAAATGCCACTGGACCCACAGTAGTTCCAGTAATATTAATTGGATAACCAATTTTTAAAGCATTATCACCAGTATTTTCGATATTTTGTCCACTATCACCGTTAGAAATCTGGAAGTTAACATATAATTCACTACCACTATGTGAAGTAGTAATTCCAGTAACAATACCAGAGAATCCTCTTACAGTATTAATACCCGTAATAAGTTCTTTTGTAGGTGTTGTTGGATGTGGAACAATAACACTTGGTGGAGCACTCCATGTATATCCTGCACCAATACTTGTTATACTTGAAACACCACTCAAAGATCCACTTACAACTGGCACAAGAGCACTTGCAATACCAGTGTAAACAGCTTTTCCACCACTGAATGTAACTCCATATCCAGCAGGATAAGCAATAGCAACTTCTACATGGTTTCCAGTGTAACCAGAACCACCATTAGTGACTGTTAATGCACTTATTGTTCCCAATCCAGAAACAGTAGCAGTAACTGCTGCACCCACTCCAGAATCTTGCTGCATAATAAAAGCACCAACCTCTACAATATTAACACTTGTAGCTGGATCTTCTTCTTCATAATTAAAGAATCTTGCATCATCAACATATATTGTTGAAATTCCTGATGAAGGTAAATCTCCAATAACTCTAGCAGTAGGATAAACTAACCCTTCAATAGAATCTCTTGTCTTATAAATCCTCTCACCTTCAATAGTCTTATCAACTTTTTGCTTATTCCAATCTATAAGTCTATAATTAACTTCATCAATATGTCGTCCTGTATACAAGTTAGTTTGTATCTTATCAGAACTAGAAATTCCAGAAATTGTTCTTGTATCTTGTCCTTGGAAAGCACCAGTTGTCTTAAGTTGTATATCATCACCAACTTTCAATGACTCATTAATATCAATATACTTACTATCAGAACCACGAGTTCCTCTATAGAAGAATACAGTAACATCATCACCTTCATTTCCTTCAGCATCAGCACCTTGAGGTGGTCTGCCTAGAATAAATGATGTACCACCATCAAATGTATAATGCTCTCCTGGTTCTTGAATCACACCATTTACGAATATTAATAGAACAGAATTCAAATCAACATCAGGATTAGAAGTTTCAAAACTCAATAAATCTCCATTATACTTAAGTGGGAAGCGAACTCTCTTTCCATTTTGAAGATCTTTAATAGTATCAATGTAATCTAATTCACCAAACTGCCATGCAGCAAATCCATCAGTAAAGGTATCAACTACAGTTAATGAAAATTCTTCTGATAAGGAAGATAGATTTCTGTCAGTAACAAGTCCTACTGGTTTGAATACATCACCAGGTTTAAATCCATATCCAGGTCTGGTTATACTGAAATCATTAACCTCATATGTTTCAATAGCTGATACGGTTCTACTTGCAGGTAATTGAGAAGAATTATGTGTCTTAATAACAGCAGTAACTATTCCAACAAGAGTGTTGATAGAAGATGCAATAGTTGCACACTTAGGATCTGCAGTATCTACAGTTACGGTGTTATCAAATGTTTGTGACTTACTTGTCTGTGATGTGGAAGAAACACCAACGTTAACTGTAACTGAAGAAGTAGTTGTGGATGCAATTGATATCTGTTTCTTATTCCAAGAGAATGGATCGCCTGGACGTGGGTATAATTGCTGTGCTACACCCTGTGGATTGGCAGCATTAGCGTCTCTAGTACACTTAAACCCTAATTTACTGGTTCCAATACCAATACCAGCATTTGCCTTCTTAACGCCAGCAGTTGCTGATACAAATGTATGTGCAGAAGTATCAGGAGATTGTCCAATATTAACCCATATTCTATTTGCTGATACCTGATGAATTGGCAACCATGTACCACTTACAGATGATCTTGATAATGGATAAGAATGTTGAGTAGTATTATTATCTCTAGCACATGTGAATGTTAATGAATTATCATCAATCTTAATATAATCACCAACTGAACAACCATGTCCTGTAATAGTAAGTCTTAAAACACCTGTTGATGGGGCATATGTTGCTGTTGTAGGAGCATTTAATGTGGTTGGTGCAAGGAATCCATGATTAGAACCAACATTAAGTACTAAATCACCAGTTTTAGCATCATATGAAGTTGCTTCAGCACCAGCACCAGCAACTACACTCTTGAATACTAATGGTGATGTACCAACAGTTACTGTCAATACTGTCGTACTACTTACAGTAGCAGTTAATGTAGAACCTGAAGCAGGATCAGTTGCTCTTGGATATGAATGCTTAGTAGCATGTCCATCTCTAGCACATGTGAATACTAATGAATTATCTGCAATGGTTACATTTCCACCATTTGCAACCCCATGAGCAGTAGCAAATGTTAATTGTAAAGTACCTGCAACTGCATCATATACAGCAGCAGTTGGTTTCTTAGAACCATTAATGGCAGTAGAAGAGGAATCTGCTGCAATATATGTGTGAGCATAGTTACCACCAGAAACAACTGCGTTTGCTACTGTGCCACTTGTATATGTGTGAGCATATTGTGCTCCTAGATGCTTATAGATTTTCTCATTTCTCATTGCTCTCTGTGCCATATCTCTGGCTTCATGTAGAGCATAAATTACTTGCTCCTCCTCACCAGTAACAGGTGCAGGGTTAGAATAAACACCAGTTACAAAGAGATTTGCAGCATCATAAGTCTTATCATTACCACCAAACTTAACGTTATGTGCAGTAGCATCTAAAACATCTACTACATCATCAATACAATCTTGTTCTGTAAATCCAGATGGATAACTATAGGATGAGTTAGAACCATTGTTCCATCTATTAAACATCCTTCTTGCTGCCAATTCAGAGATAAATGCACTGTTTGCATCAATTAAATCAGAAGCATCACCTGCTTTATTATTAACTGGTAATGCATCAGTTGGTCCAACTTCAACATCTAATAATAAACCAATTCCAGTATCAGTTGTACTTCCAATACCTCTTCTTGATACACCAACAACTCCCAAATTACTATAAGAAGGTGAAGGAACATTTATACGTGGGTTAACGTAATTCTGTCCACCAGCAGAAACACCAAATACGATGGTTCCACCAGCACCAACAGTTGCTGTAACTGTTGCACCCTTTCCTTTACCACCACCAGAACCAACATTGATAGAAATTGTATCATTATCAATCTTAGTAAGTGCTAAGTTGTTTCCATTAGCAGCAGGATCAGTTGTTCTTGGATAAGTATGCTCACTTCTATAGTTGTCTCTAGAACATGTGAATACTATTGAATTATTAACAAGTTGAACATTACCACTACTTCTTCCATGACTAGGGATAGTTAGAGTTAATTTACCTGTATGTGACTCATATGAAGCACCAGTAGGTGTGAAAGGTCCACCTGAACCAGTAACACAATTAGCAGAACATCTTACAAATCTGTGTGTATATGCTTCATCGGTTACACCAATACCAACAGTACCACGATAACCAGAACCATTAATATCTGTTGTACCAATACCAACTGCAGTAATTGCACCACTTGTATTCAATACAGCAGTTACAGAAGCACCTACTGGTTGTGCATATCCACGTCCAATACTAGAACCAAGAGAAACAATCATTCCTCCTCTTGGTAATTGGTTTTTATTTACATCATAATCTGATATTATTAACTCTCCATTATCATCTGTTATACCAGTAAACTTGATATCAGATCTTCCACTAGGTTGAGTTAATTCCCAATTATTTCCTGTATTATTGGTTGTAGTAGGAGTTTGGAAGATATTATTAACAAAAACAATACCACTACCAGTTTCTATTCCTGTATTATTTGCACCTTCAACAGTTAATGTATATGTTGCACCAATTCCAGTAAACTGTTTTGAGATATTATCATAAACTTGGTTATTTGTATAATCTTGTCTTAAATAGACTCTACCACCAAATGTTGCTCTTGGAGTTGCAAGATTAGTCGTAGGATCAATTACAGTTATATTATTTCCAGTAGGTGCTTCTGTAAAGTTAATCTTACTATCAATAATATTATAAGCACCAAGATAAACTCTTGCAGTTGCAGCATCACTATGAGATGCAGCAGTAGTTCCAACAAATCCTCTCTCAAGTTCAACTAGATTATATGCACCAGTTTCAGTAATTGGTCCAACAGCAGTAGTTCCTAAACCAACTGTCTTAACTTTAGTAAATTCATCATCAATCTTAAGAACATCTCCAGGTAGAATTGAAGAAATACCACTTAAAGAAGCAAATGTATCTGTAGCACTTATAGAACCAAAATTATCTGTTAATGTGTAATTAACTGGTGTATAAGTTAATGGACTTTGTACAATACCATCAAGAGACATAATAGTCTTAGATGCTTTCTTCTTCATGCCCAACTTATGAGCATTTCCTGCACCAGCACTATTAAAGGTAATTGCTGTTCCAGCAGTAGCATTTGATTTACTTGTTGCTAACTGGAATTCATCACTAGTAACTTTAATTGCATAAACGGTTGCTGGTAATACAGAACCATTACTCATTACCATCGATGTTGGTGAAACATTACTAAAAGTAGAACCTGATACGTAACTTAATTCTTCACCTGTTTCAAAGAAATGGTCCTTAATTACAAATGTACCATTACCTAATGTTGCAACAGTTCCTGGATTGAATGTTTTACTGAATATATCAATACCATTATGTGTTAAATCAAACTCAGTAACATTAACTCTAGCACCATTGATACCATTAAAGGCAGAAGTAAGATGTCTTTCACCAACTGTTCCAAATACATGATCTTGAGGTATATTGACTAAATCTTGTTCTGTTTGGATTAATTCACTATATGCTTGTACTAAAACTACATCATTAATACCAGAATCAGGGTAGAACTTAAGAATGATATTAGAACCACTAAATTCAGATCCAAATGTACCTATACCAGTCTCTCCACCAATTGATAAGAATGGGAATTGTGTAGTATAAACATCTCCACCATTATGAACTGATAATAGTTGATGTAATGCTGATGTATTACCATAACCAACCTTAACAATTGATTTAATACTAGTTACATCTGTTTTAGTAGTACTAAAGATTGTAGTAGGGGTTGCAGGAGCAAGGGTATATGCAAACTTACTTTCATATCTTGCTGTCTCTTCAGTACCAGCAGATTGTCCAGTTGTAAGGAATCTATGTGTTCCAATACCAGAAGCTGTTGTACCAAAACCAACTACTCTAGATCTAACAAGAACAGGATTTGCTTCTGTACTATTAGTAAAGTTAACTTTAACAACACCAGAACTTATACTTCCACCAAAAGTACCAATAAAGTTTCCATTAGCACCTTCTTTGTTATCAACATAGAAATCTGAAATATATGTGTCAGTTCCATCTTGATCAACATATAATTCAACATATGTTGTGTCATCAGTTAATTGGTTTATAACTTCAACATTTGCAAAGAATCCTTCATTATCAACTACTTGTGCAGAAATAATTTCAGCAGTATTTCCTATACCAACATTACTAGTTGTACCAGTTAAAGTAACAAATCCGAATGATGTATTACCTGTTCCAGCAACATTACTAACAAATTGATTCCTAATAAGTTTAATATCATAATTGTTGTTATATGGATCCTCTGGATCAAATCTTAAATACCCTTTACCATCCGCACTATATCCAGAAATATCACCTAATCTTGTAACCTTATAGTTATTATTAGAACCAGTAGTTGCAATTCCAACAGAACCCTTTTCAAAAGTAAATATATCACCACTATTATCAGTAAGTGTTATAACTTCAGTTACTTGTCTCTCATCATTATCTGGGTTAACAAGTTGAACCAAATATCTGTTATATCCAGCACCAAGAGCAATTGTATCAATATTAGCGTATAGATTTGGTAATGGATCTGCTTTTGAGAAGAATGGTCCAATATCATCTATTTTTAATACACGGTTTGTTTCACAATTAATATAATCAGATAATCTCTTATTTTGGAATTTAACATACCTAGACTTGGTAGAAGTAGCATCTAAGTCTATACCAAAGTCAAAGTTACTAATAGTATCAACTCTCTTATCACTAATAATATCAATTAAAGCAACACTTCCTGAATCACTAGGAGTTTGTACAGTAATATTTGTTGTAGTTGTTATTCCTGTATCAGCGAAGTTCTTTAATCCAGTTGTATGTAAAAGTCTGTTTACTGGGTTAGATAATTCCTCATATTCAATAGGACTTTGAATAGCATAAGAAAGATTCTGATAGTAATCATTATCTGGAAGAACTTGATGATCTTCATCTAATTTTCCAGTATCATTAGACCAACCATAATCTCTTCGTAGAGAATAATCTATTTTAAATATTGCTTTATTCTCTACAACTTTTTTAATTGTTGCAACAGTTCCAGATTCCGTACCTCTAATTAAATCACCTACTTTTAATTCGTAAGTTCCTCTAACTTTAATTTGATCGCTTAAATTTAAAGTTATATACAAGTCCTCAGAAATATATGTTGAACCTTGTAAAACTTGAAGTCTTTCTTCAAGAATGAAATCTAATGGTGTTTGTGTTACTTTAAATGTTGGATAATCAGACTCTTTAACTATAGTTGCAAATCCATTTTGATCTGTTTTTGCAATTCCAGGATAACCTGTTGTTGCTTCTCCAAGATTAAATTTAACTTTAAATGGGTTAGCATTAACAATTGAATCTACAGGGAAGAATGCATATCCATAATCAGCAGAGTTAAATCCTGAACCACTACTTGTTGTACCAATACCAGTAGAAGAGAATCCTGCTAATTTTTCAATACCTTCAACAAAAACTTGATCAGAAGCAGAAAATGGTGGAACAGAAAATCCATTAATTGGTGTAGTTAATGTACATGTAACAATACCAGATAATGATGTTTCTACCTTTTCAATACCAATAGAATTGGTATTATTAATTGTACGAACTACATTAACAGTATCTGATAAACCTCTTGGAGACTGTAAAATATTAATCTTAGAAATTGATGAACCCTGCAATTCTGCTGTCATGAATCCATCAGTGTATATCTCACCAGTATTTGGATTAACAACTACAACATCTGGTGCATAAGTATATCCTGAACCACCAGAAACTATATTTACATCTGATATTACATTTCTGTCTACTACAGTAATGCTTGGCGAAATAAAGACTTCAGGATTTAATGTCTTATCTCCAGAATAATCAAATCCAGGATCTTGTATATCAACTTCTTTTATTCTACCAACAGTTGATGACTGAGGTATAATATCAGCATTTAATCCTGCAGTAGATTTAATTTTAGTAAACTTAGGTAAACTCTTATAATTAAGTCCACCTGAAGTAATACGCATAGCGTGAACACCACCTCTAGCAGTCGTAGAAGGAGTTGTATAGTCCATAAGACTAGATGTGTCACCTGTATAACTTAGAGACTCTGGAACCCCTTTTAGAGATAGTCTGAAACTAGTCGTACCTACACCAGCAACACTATATGTTCCATCATAAACACTTGGAGTAAAGATTATTTCAGAATTATTTGAAACATCAGTATCTGCAGTGCTAATAAATCCACTCCTTTCTAAAGTGTAGAATAACTTAGATGGAAGTGTTGTTGAATAAGTTAATGTTAATGCTGCACCAACATTTCCTGGTTTTACAATACTACGTTCAACATTAAATTCTGTAATAGTACCACCAACAGAAACTAATTCATTATCAAAAGCATCATCATAGAATAATCTCAAATCATAATCTGCTAGACTACTATCAGAAAGATCAAATACCAAATTGTTATTATCAATTACTTCAAGTTGAGGATTAATCTTGGAAAGTTCATGTCCAATAATTCCACCAGGTGATGCTGTAACAGGAGCAGAAAGATCTAATATTGTTGGAGGTTCTGCAATGGAATCTAAACGTGTAGATGATAGATTAAACTTATCATCATCTATTCTATAAACGTAATATGCACCTGTTCCCAATCCAGTTATTGGTTGAACATTTGTAGTGTTATAGAAAACTTTATCGCCTGTTTTAAACCCATGCGAAGTAAGAGTTATTTCATTTTTAGTTGCATTTAGTACAGATTCAGTAAATGTTGTTAATCCTACTGTAATCTTATCGTTTTCAGCATTATAAGCAACTTTTACAGCAGCAGAATTACCAACACCAATAGATCTCTTAGATTTTAATGATAGATTAATTGTATCACCATTTAATAATCCATGTGCAGTCGTAACACCAACTATAGAAGTAATTTTTTCAACTCTTGCAGTTTGTTGAGTATAACCAGATTCAATATAATACTTCCAATCTCTTACATCACCATTTGGAGTAAATGCTCTGAAATATAGTCCAGAAGTGTTAAATCCTACTGCAGTAGTAAGTCCAATATAATCTTTACCCTTATTGACAATATACATTGTCTGAGATGAACCACTTACAGGTAAAGCTGTAGTTGCATTGTCAGGTGATGTACTTACAAGTATATTTTGCCACCCTGCATTAGTTTTACTGAAAGTTACCTGTTGATTATGGGTAAATTTATGATCTGGAAGATAAATGCTCTGATATGGGACAGATAATGATTCTACTGTATTACCAACCTGGAATTCTCTGGAAGCATCTCCACCAGCAGTAGTTCCTAAACCAACAGCTTGTGTAGGGTTAAAGTATACCTTTTCGTTAACTTTAGAGTCAAATTGTTTTACACTAACTGGTAAAGTAAATGTATCAGCAATCTTAGAGATTAAGGTAGATGCTGTATGTGCAGTACCAGTATTTGTACCTCTAACTACTCTTACAACATTTCTATTTCTGAATACATTAAGAACAGAAACCAGTTCAGGAATTGTACCTATACCAACTGTAGATCCAACAGATATATTATTTGGCATTGATGATACGTAAATATCAGTTACCATACCCACAGTTGTGTTAGAAGCAACTGGAGCAGTTAAATAAGCAGATTCTGAAGTAACACCTATCTTATGTGACTTAGTTAATCCAGCAACATAAGTAGATAATCCAGAAATAACAATATTGTCTTCATCTAAGAATCCATGAATTGAACTTGTCTTAACAGTAACTTGACTAGAATTATCCCAAACTATTAATGAGTCTTGGAATGTTTCGACAGTAGTATCAATACTTCTTATTGTTTTACCTTTCAAATCAGAAACGTAAGCATTTAATCCACCACCCTTTGTTCCTGTATTATCAAATTCTGCAATATCATTAATAGCATACTCACTACCAGATTCATTAACTATCAATTCATCAACAGAACCTTTACTTACAGATTTAACTACACTTCTTTGTTGTATAGTTTCATATGGTTCAGAAATAAAGTCATTATTAGCAGTTAAATCCTTAGATTTATATGGGAAGGTATTTCTAATTAAATCAGAATCATTGAAATTGAAACTCTGATCTACTTTTTGTTCAACTAATGGTGATCTATAAGAATCTCCAATAAAATACGGGAATTTTGGTTCTCTTGTTATTGTTGTTATACCTGCAAAATAAGCATAAACACCATTAGGATATTCGGGAGTTTTTGTATATCTACCATTATGCTCATCAAGATCTCCAGAACCATTATATTTGTAGTCCTCAACAAAGAATCCTGCACTAAATCCAGAAGGTCTATCTACAATATCACTAGAAGATAGTACATATCCAGTATTAAGATATTTTAGAGCAGAGTTTTCATCATTTGGATCTGAGTAACCATTGGGACCATATATTGGATTTCCATCATATGCCCAACCAATAATTGGTGAATGTCCATCTAAACTATCACCAAAATTACTTTGAGCTATTGCTGTAGAATGTCCAACAAATCCATAAGCAAGTTTATCATTATTTTCAGTTAATATCTCATTACCAAATCTTCCAGCATTACTTACAGTCAAAGATCTAATATGAGATTCAATATAAGCATTAGAACCAACTGAAGTTACAGCAACACCAGTATTTGCAGCATAATTAACACCTGGATTTATTATAACAACATCAACAATTTTTCCATCTTCAATAATTCCTCTTACTTTTGCACCAATACCAGAACCTATACCAGTAAATGTGAAATCTGGTGAAGAAGTATACTCCAAACCACCATACTGTACTTGAACTTTATCAACTTTTCCACCTACAACAATTGGTTTAAGTTCAGCATCTTTACCACTCTTTACAGTTACAATTGGATTTTTATCAAAGTTTAATATATCCGAACCATATCCATTTCCTTTGTCATATAAGTATGCATCAATAATTTCACCCCTAATTGATGGAGTTGCAGTTATTACACCAACAGTAGATGCAATAGAAGCATTAACAGTTAATACAATATCAGGATATGCGAAGTTATGATATCCAACACCACTAGATGCTAAACTTACATAATTTTTTCTTGTAAAGTTGGATGTTATTGTTCCACCAACACCTGCACTTGCAAGTCTGAATGAATTATCATCAACCTTAATAACATGGTATTGATGTGCTGTTGTTAATCCACTTATTACTGTACCATCAGCAGAATATACAACTGCATCACCATCATCAAATCCATGTCCATCAAAATTAATTGTATCTGATATTGTGTTTACTCCTACAGGATCAACAATCAGTTTCCTATTAGTATATCCAGAACCACCATCAAGAACTTTAATTGCTCTTAAAGTTTTAGTAAGTCTTGCTTTTTTAAATTTATGAATTCCTTGTGTATTAGCATTAAGAGGTACTATACCAGTTCCAGCATCTAAATCACCAACACTTGTATAAAGTTTAATTGTTTTACTACTAACAATTTCTGGATAATAAATTGAATTATTAGTTAATCCAGTTGTACCAATTCCAAGAGCAGTATTACCATTAGAATCATAAACAAGTTCTTCTCCTCGAACAAAATTATGATCTTTAGTAAATGTAACGCTATTATTAGATAAACTTAAACCACCACCATATAAATCTGCTCTACAATCAAATTCAACTTCACGCTGCCTAAAACCAGTCATTGGTAAGAAATTAGCACCAGATCCATTACCACCAGCAATAGTAACAGAATCTACTGAATCAACATCAAAATCTTGAGGATCTACTAATACCTCCTTAACACTACCACTTACAACAGGTTGTATCTTAGCAGTTACACCTGCTCCAGCAGCAACCGTTATAGATGGTAAATTAAGTACATCATAATCTTTTCCAGCATTATATACATTAATTTTTTCAATTGGACCATAATAAACTTTATCTAAAGACTTATAGTTAAATATTTCAACACCATTAATCAACATTCCAGTAGATCCTGGAATTGTTTTGGTACTAGTACCAGACTTTAAATTTTGTGAAGATGGAAATTTCTTAAGAAGTGCTTGTGGAGAAATAGAATCATCTTCTTGTCCTGCAAGAATAAAGTCATGATTATTAGTACCATTTGCCTTAAATCCTACAGAAGTATCAGCAGCAATTAATGCTAATGATTGGTATAGTTTAATCTTACCACCACTAAGAACCTTTACATAGTAAAATCCTTCAGATATTCCTTCTAAACTAACAGTTTCTGGTTTATAATAAACTTTATCACCTGTAATAAAATCAAGAACAGCTTGTGGGAATGATATAGTAGTAAACTTCTGAATATTAGCATCAAAATCCTGCAATGCAGTTGATGTTGATGTGTCTATACTATACTTAACAGTAGATTCTGTTATATCATAAGAAGGTAATGAGTTTGATGCAACGTAAAAAGATTCATCATTTTCATTATAAACATTCTGAATATCTGCAATAACTTTATTCTGTCCATATGTTATAGGAGTTCCAGAACTAGTTGCAGTATTTACTTTTCTCCTAATTGTATATGTTTGAGTAGGATCGTAATTAAATCCACTAATATTACCAAGAATTACCTGTTTTAAAGGTGCGTTGATAACCTGCACTATTCCATTTGAAAATCCTATATTCTCAGTAGTTCCTAATAAAATATCAATTCTATCACCAACTTTTAATTGTGCCTTATCTATTGATGATTTTAATGTAATTGTAGATGAACCAGTATTAATATCTTCTATATCAAATCTATTACTAGTATTGTAAATCCAAGAATTAGCAAATATTTCTTTGTTGGTTTTATCTACTTCAGGATTTTGAATTCTTTCACCGACATTTTTTACAAATAAAACCTGTTCTTCTGAAGTATCTAAGATATCATTAACTAATTTAACATCAGATAATACACCACCAAGACGTATTTCTACCCTTTTAGTAGTATCTCCATCTTCATAACCATAAAATACCTCATTAGTTCTTATCTCATCTGCTGTACCAATACCTGAAACAACTCCAGAACACCCCAGAAACTGGTTAACAGTCTTATCGGTATATGTAATGGTATTTGTACCAGCAACAAGGGTTCCAGTAGCACCAAACCCTACAGTAGAATCAACTGTAATAATAGAATCAGATACTGCAACAGGGTTAATTACCTTACTTTTTGGTTGAACTTCCCAAGTACCTTCAATTAGAGCATTATCATCATAACCAACAAACAGTCCAATCTTATAATAAGTCTTAATTCCAGACCTTGTAAAGACTTCAACTTCAGAAACAGAACCCTGAGTAGCATCATCTGTAGACTTTCTAATTGTTTGTCCAACTAATTTTGCTGGATTTCCAGAAATTCTTTCAGCAACTACTATTTCTCTACGTAAAAACTCTGCCGAGGAGGGTTTGGGGAGGTAATTTTCAAGATCAATAACTTTAGGATCTACACCATACAGTACATTGAACAGAATTCTAAAGGATTCTTCAGTACCTTTTGTTTCATATAAGGTTCTTGCTTCTTTAATAAAGTTATTGACATCAAGATTTGACTGAAAATCAACATCTTCCAGTCCTGGAGTATAAGTATATTTTAATTTTCTATAAAAATCTTTTAAAAATAGAGCACTTAAGTTCTGAACTTTAGTAGTTGCAGTATGAGTTGCAGCACTTGTATCACTGAAAATTAATTCTTCAGCATTTAAGTCAGTTCTATAACTGGTAATTCCACTAAATCCACGTATAACACCAGTAAATGTATTAGTTGTTAGTCCAGTATATGTAAAAACTTCATCATCAATCTTAAATAAACCATTCTCATTAGGAAATCCCTTAGTAGAATACACTTGAACAGTGGTATCACTAGTGGAAATATCAGAATATAGAGTAGTTTCACCAGAAATTACCTCTGGAGTAAGATTATCAACCTTTAAATATTGATCCAGATTAACGGCAATATCAGCAGCACCACCTTGATGTTCTTGAGAAAGGTAATATTGCTTTAAAAAATCTACTGCCTTTGGACTTTCAGAGAGTACAAATTCAGGCAGCTGATTTTCTATTATCTGCTGAACAGATACTCTCTTTTCAAACCCAGTTTGTATCATTCTTTATATCCTCTTAAGTTCTCCATTTAAGTAGCTGGAAGTTGTCTTATACCCGATACCAGATATCTGTTCACCAGAAGTAATCGTATCCTTAATCATATTTATTGCACTCTTAGAAACGGAAAAATCTAGGTATAAATCCGATAATCCGATGACATCATTAGATTCTGGGACTGCTTGTACCTCAATTATGTTGTTTGGTTCAACTGTAGATGTAATATTTACAGTATTAATGATAATTTCACCCTTAATATAGTCTACAGTACCAGCAGATTTGGTAACAACAGTGTTTTTACCTTCTTCTTGTGCCTCTTTTACGATAGAAATTACACCTGTACCATCATCTCTAGGAGTATCGGTAAAATAACAGATGTCATTACTACCAGCAATCTTAAATCCAGTACTCTTTATGTTAAATCCAGCATTTGTATGGTGGAATTTGTTACCATAACATAACTCATATTGAGCATAAGTGTTTATAAGTGCTTTCAAATTCCTTCTAATAATCACTCTAGTAATATTTGATGTAATAGCACTATCAACATCATCAATTACCTGACAAACTTTACTGTATTTGAACCTTCCACCAAACTTATTGATGTTAGATTTCTTAAATGCAGTCAAAGTATTGGTAATTCTTGACTTTAAATCCTCAATATTACTTACTTTAGTAGTATCATAGTAGACTGCAGAGTCTATTTCGACAAAAAGTACCTTCAAATCAGTAATTTGCTGATTTATACCTGAAAGTGAGTACTGTTTTAACTTTGAAAGGATTGTACTCCTATCAAAATCAGAAATATAGTCACCATTTTTAGGTTTTATACTTATAATTACGTTTCCAAACTGTGGAGGATCCAATTCTTCACCACCAACAACAGAAACTGACTCTGTATTAGGGTAAATGTTCTGAATTATTGCTTCATAGTCCCTTGCAGTCACCGCACGGTACTGAGAAGAGTAAATTCTAGGTGCAAAATACTTAATTGAGTCAACAGATTCAATATCAGCACCATTTACTGCATTTTGAGAGGTTGTAATTTCAATAGAATTAGTCGGAACCTCAATATTTCCATTATCATCTCTAAATCTACCTGAAAAAGCGAAATTAGATGCTCCATTCCCCTCTTTTCCATCTGTAATGATGTATGAGACATCAATTACGTTACCAGTTTCTAATTTTTTACCAAAAAACCCGTCTCCAAACAATAATTCATACTTTTCATCCTGAACTTCTTGTAAAAAGTAGACTTCAGAGGATGTATCAATCTTTAAGATGTTATCTGAGACTTGATATTCCCTTCCATCTGATATATCGTTACTAGAATCACGAACTCTGACTACAATAGTCGCAGAATCAATAAATGAGTTGTCTAAAATGAATCTTTGGTCCAAAGAACCGTCTACAACAAAGGATTTCTGTAAGAATGTACCTTGATAAACTGTAATATTGTCAAAAGTCGCATTTTGACTTGAATCAACTGTAGTAACTATCTTCTCTGGTATTGAAAAGACGAAATTTGTGTCATTTGAGCTACCTACACAAACTAATCCTGCCTCTAAGTCTAGTGTACTTGTCTGTGTATCTGCTATAGTGACACTAAATGAGACTTCTGCCTTTGCAGCAGCACGAGAACGTGGTACATACCCAATATTCCTTGCAAGTGATACAACGTTCTCTCTGAGGGTTGCAGAGTCCAAGAAAGACTCATTAACAGTCATATTAGAGTTGAATGCAGTAATATAAGTGTTATATGCTAGGGTATCAATTAGGACTGAGAAGTTAGAACCCTCAAAATCAAAGTCAGTAAAGTTAGAATTAGCACGAAGGTAATCCTTAATCTGTACTTTTATTTGATCGAAATCAAGATTAGTAAACTTAGTAATAGGCATATTATCTGGTTGCTTCTAATAGGAACGAAAACTCTTGGGTTGGAAACTGTTGTCCTACAATATCAAATTCGACATACACTTCAAAAGAGTTATTATCAGGTTGTGGATCCACATATACTTGTAGGTTCTCAACTCTAGGTTCATAGTTGTCAACAACGCTTTCTATTTCCGATTTAATAACTTCAGCAGTACCAAAGTCAACAAAGTTAAATAGACTACTGCGTACATTAGAACCTATATCGGAACTAAAGAAACGTTCGGTAGGAATAGTCTCTACAAGGTTCCTTACAGAGCGTATAATCGCACGTTCGTTCTTTAAGACAGGTATATCTTTTGTAATTGGGTGGGCATTAAAGGATAGACTAATATCTTTAAATCCTCTAGAAACCCGTTGTACTGCCATTAGGTCAATAGTTTTCTTACGTTTATTTATAAGCGATATTTAGAAAAACAAAAAAACGCCTCTTTCGAGACGCTTCGTAGGTTATTTTCCCTGTCCTCTGTACCTTTTACGAGTCGAGTTACGGGAGGTAGCGGCATATTTTGTGTGCTTGCCCCTTCCTTGACGAGTTTTTTTCGGGGTTGATTCGAGTTCCTCTCTTCCCCATGCACCAGTCGTTGCTTTTGCCATGTTATTCTTTAGTGATTTTCTTAGTAACCTTCTTAACGGTGTCCGAAGGTAATAATGCAGTTACTACTATACCTAATAAAACGGATAGTAATATCTTAGTGGACAGTAATTGTAACACAAAGATTACCAATGTGGCAACACCGAATATCTGCCATTTGTCTTTAATGTAGTTAATCACCTTCTCAACGGTGATGGTTGACTTAGCAGCCATTAGTCTTCCTCCAAATAAGTTTCAGTAATAATATCATCGGGATGTGGAGTACCTGTCTGATAATACTCTATCGACAGATCCTCCATAAATCTGAAGTACTCTGATTCTGATAAATCTGAGAGTAACTCCTTACCCTTTACAGTGACTTTATATAACTCTCGTCTTTTCATGTCCTACTCTTACACGAGGATCACACCATATTTCAAATCCTGCTTCGATTGCATCTAGACAGAAAGAAACGTCTTCACCACACATATCCTGTACTTCACCAGATTCAAAGACTTGCATCTTAGGAGCAAACCAAGGATACTTCATCTCTTCATGTTCCCATACACCATGCTTGATTAGCAACCAACCGAATCCAGCATAATCAACTGTAAATGGTTTCTTACGCTTAGACATAGTTTCTAGTGTTTCATGATTCATGACTCCACCATTCTTACGGAAGTCATCTTCTTCCATCCAGTGTGCAACAGAACTAGTTTGTCCATCTTCTGTACAATACCAACCAGATGCTATATCTTGATCCATAAGAACTAACTTATAGAATGCTTCTGTGTTAAAAACTATATCAGAGTCAATCCATAACTGATAGTCATACTTTAACTTACCATCCCAAGGTTTCTGATCTGGACCTCTGAGTACATTCGCTCCTAGACACTTACATCTAGCGAAGTTAACCATAGAAGAATAGTCTTGAGATATTTGTATCTGTCCACCATTCTGTACTATATCGAAACAGAGTTGTACGAAGTTCTTTAAGTAAGTATATGATACTCCTCTTCCTGGTAGGCAAAAGACTACGCTCTTACCCCTAATCATTTCCTTTGCTTTATCAAAATCCCATTCAGGTTCTTTCTTTGCTTGTGCAGCAATAGGAGTCTTTGCTTTAACAGTAAATCCTTTAGCCATAATGTCTTGTAATTACGTTTCAATTATACATCAGAATATGTATAATGTCAATAAGATGCTTCAATATATTTTTCGTTCGGTTGTTCCCCTATCTCTGTATATGTTAACTCGTCTTTATAGTATGAATGAAACAATCTTCCCCATATAACCTTAAACTCCCTTTCATCAAGATCTTTGAATAATACCTCGTTATTCAGATAGACATGATAGGTTTTACTCATCTGCATCTGTGATAATGACTTCATCCGAATCTATATTGAACTCTATCGGGGCACCTTCATACCAATCCATATCATGAATCACCCACTCAGGTATAACAGTATAATACTCCCCAGTTATTGTGTCAACCTCTACAGTCGTTTTTTCATGATCGAATTTTTTTTGCATAGCGGTTAACGAGGATTCTGTTTTTCTCTTCTGTGGGTATATAGTACTAAAAATTTTTTCGCAAATTTTTTTATATTAAAAGGAATTTATATCTCGCTTCCGTAACACTTTGTAGGTTAGGGGAGTCATCGATTTTTAACATATAAGGGGCATAATATAATATAACTGTGTATACACCAACGCATGGCTATTGCATCACTATATGTTATTAACTGTTATATGCCTATTTGTTATTAACTGTGTGTATGCCTGAATGAAAATTAGCATATGCAAATTGTCTTCTATTAATTAACTTATAGTCTCCTAATTTGCTATGCATTGTATAACCCTCCCCCTGCACACAGTTGTTGTTAATATATGCAGCGAAATCGCATTCATGGCGACATTCATGTAATGCATCTAATTTGATTCGCATTACTAACAAATAGAGTTCACACAGTTGTTTATACTTACCGCCCATAAATGTCTCTGGCACTATATCTAACTGTGTGCGTATGTGAGTATTAATTTCCTTCTTAAATACCTTCGCCTCTTTATCACTTAGGAACTGCACAGTTGTTGATAATGAACGGGCGAAATCTACAAGGGGTTTTGTGTTAACAAAGGAATTAATACTTTCTCCTATAGGTGAACCAAACCCCGCCCTAATATATGCCCTTGGTTGTACAAAACGACAGAAGGAATTACCCTTTAATTGTTTACACATAGGGGACGCAATCGCATCACGCAATGTTGTATCTGACGTATAGAAAGTATGGGGTGCTACAATGATATTTTCCGTAACGTAATTATCGAACTTATATGTTATCGTATTTGGGGTAAATTCATCAACGAAACTATCACCGAATCCGATGAAATCACCCTGAATAATGTTGTTAGTATGTGGAAGATATTTAAAACACTGATGTAAGATAGAGGCGACATTTCCACTGTGATTCTTATCAATATCCTCATGCGATTCGTTAATCTTAATTAATCTTTTATTAAATACGGATTTCGTGCCAACGAAGAAATTTCCCGTTTCTGGATTACGCCCCCAAACAATAGCGGGTGCCCCGTCAATCTTTAGCGTAACGTGGCACCACATTAAAAAAGCATCCAACACGGATAAATCACCTGTGAGGATGCAGTCTTCGGGGTGCTCAAGATGTAAGTTCTTTGTCATAACGAATCGAGGGAAAATTCTCTATACATGTATTGTACCAATAAAAAACCCCCTAATGGGGGTTTTGTGTGCCACTTTACGAACTGGTTACGCTACCTCTAAGTGGTTAGCGTCAACGAGTATCATACCATCCCAAAAATCAGCAGTCTCATCAGCGAATGACACGAACCAATCAAAGTTTTTTTGGAATACCCGTGCCCCGAATTTGACTTCCTGGAGAATAGCGTTTAAACGTGATT
>Ga0208277_1000249_pt1 | contig 33138 bp, 23 predicted proteins | sample ETNtaG_5_FD_185782 | JGI IMG/M metagenome (GOLD analysis project Ga0208277, IMG submission 185782) | Marine microbial and viral communities from oxygen minimum zone, Eastern Pacific Ocean - ETNP201406SV205 (SPAdes) (version 2) | ecosystem: Environmental > Aquatic > Marine > Oceanic ...
TGAGGCTTAACATGACCAATCCCAATCGCAATACCTTTTCTTTCTGATACATCTGCAAGCTTATAAAGCTGTGTTTTTATTTTTTCTTCATCAAGGTCATTATCTAAAAATACATCCCTTTGATTCGTAGGAACATTATACCTTCGCATTGTAGAATTAGCTAGAGAGTTACTAGTAGTGCGACTATCAATAAAAAATTTCTTTTTGTCTTTAATTACCCCCGCTAGTAATGTCATAACTCTAGAATCAGCAGTACCCCTAGAACCTTGATGATTGTTCAAGCCAATAGCCTCAGGTAAATTATCAAAGGCACTATTAATTCGACTTTTAATTTCATCATCTTGGAAATAAGACATAAGAACATACTCTTCTTCACCATAAGTTTTTCCAATATTTTCCATTGGCAGATGAACAATAATCTCATAACCAGCATCATAAGCTTTTTTAGAAAATAATTGACTATGGTCATGCCCAGGAATTATTGCATACGTAAGCTTTGCAGGTAGTTCTAAAAAGCCATTGGAAATATGATCATTTCTATATCCGAAATCATCAATGATAATAGCAATTATACCCCTCATTGGAGTCTTCTTTTCTATTGGCTTATCTAATACCTCAGGGATAGTGGAATCTTCTAAATTAGTTACTTCATCAGCCTGGACCGCTACATTATCTTCAAGTTTTTCCATATGATCTTGTTGTTTTTTTAATACGATTAACAAAACAACAACAAACAATGTTAAAACATAAATAATTAAAGTTTTATAATCTTGGTTCATTATGGCAGTAAAAAATTAACACTTAAAATTTTTGGAACTCCTATATCTTGTGACCCAAAACGCATCCCGTAGGTAAAACCAAATCTTCCATATACAAAACCAACACCAAAAGACAAGCAAGAAGTATGTTCGGTTTTCTCAGCGCCAGCCATCAACATTAATTGTTTCCATTTTATTTTATTTCCTATTCTAACTGCTGACTGGCTATGAAGCCAAGAATAATCTGCAGTAAAATAAAAATGGTTTTCAATTGTTTTTATTGATGTCTCCTTTGAAATACCAATTAGTGCCATGCTTGGCAACTTTGGATTCTCATTATAAAACTTAGATATAGCACCAATATTCAATATTGATAAACCCAAGCTCCAATCATTTTGAAAATATCTTGAATAACCGAAGTCAAACAAAACCCCAGAAGAACTTTGATCATAAATTGAAAAATAAATTGATTTGATTGTCATACCAATATGACCAAAAGATGTTGAAAGTGATAATCTGGACCCAATATTAAACCCATAAGAAGCAAAAAATGAATTAGGATCATCTGAGGGTCTATCCTCCCTGTATTCTAAATCTGTTATTTCTACCTGCCTTAAAAATATTTCATTATTAATTTTTTTTAATCTGCGGTTATAGCTTACACCAAAAGTTTTAATATCGCCATACCATTGACCTGAATTAAAAAATAATGATGGGACGAACTTAGGAGATTGTAATAACGAAGGGTTCACTGATGGTGACCCACCTGAAGATACGTGACTTCCCATAGCAAGATTGGTAGCATCAATGGGTATTAATAAAAACTGAGTCCCCAAAGCAAATAATGATGAACTAGTACATATTAAGTAAGCAGCTAATAATCTAAAAATTAAAACCATATGATAGTGTGTGAGATATTTGAGATGCCCAGTCCATAGAAAATGTATAATCTATTTTTGAGTCGTTATTGTTAAATAAATCATATTCCATGCCCCAACCAAATGCAATTCGTCCATTACCAATTCCTGCACGAAAATAATATATATCTAAATATGTATACTCAATACCCACCCTAGGTAAGATAGCAACAAAATTATCATTTTCTGTATTTTGATTAGCATTATTATCTTTTCTTAATTTGGACCAGGAGTTAGAAATTATGCCACCATCAATAACAACTAGAATACTCTTAAAGTTGAATTTTGCACCTGCTCTGACGATGGTCGGAAAATATTCTTGGTACTGCCTAGCATCTTCAGCATACAGATCGCCAGAATTCCAATTGTACATTGAGTTGATATCCTGAATCATTAAACCAAATGTAGTAGAATTTCCAGATTTAAATAACACTCCAATGTCAAACCCGACACCAGTTCCCTTATATGACTCATTAACAGGCAATTGATTTTGCAGGATTTTTATATTTGCACCAAATGAAAACCACGGAAAAATCCTTTGCGCGAAAGTAAACATCAATGCATCTTCACCTGACTGCATCATTGCAGTCTTTTCTCCAGCACTATTCCTTCCTTGAATATCAGTAACACCAGCGCTGACCCAAGCAATACCTAGCCCTGCAGTTGGAGGCAAAGGAGACGCAAAACTTATTGCTGAATGTCTTCTGTCTAAAGACATGCTAGAATAAGAAATCCCAGCCTGTTTGTTCGTTAAAAAAGCTATCCATGCAGGGTTGTAGTATGCGGCAAAACCATGATCCTTTTCTGCCGTGAATGCTCCTCCCATAGCAATAGATCTAGCAGTTACCCCTAATCTTAAAAAACTACCAGCGAACCCAGCCCATTCCTCAGCAAATAAACTCACAGTTGTAAACAAATAGATAGCGAAAACCTTTTTCATTTTACTACAATCAATTTAGTCCAATTATCTCCGGGGGACTGATTCTTTGAACTTGCGTAGTTTAGTCTAATAAAATAGACACCATTAGCGACATGATTGCCTAACTGATCTCGACCATTCCATTTTAATGCACCGTAATAAGAATTAAGGTTATAGACCTCTGAATGGACTTTCTCCATTGCAAAATTAAATATATCAAGCTTCACTTCATTGTTAACAATATTTCCAATATTAAATCGCACATACCCATCACTACCTAATTGATTATGCGTAAATGGAGAGAAAGGATTAGGATATGCGTAAACAGAATTCACATCATGCGCTGCTTGAAAGACCTCCCAATTTGTTGCTTGTAAATCTGAAGAAAGAGCGACTCCATCAGGTGTTCCAATCCAAATTTTTGGTATTGAATCACGGCTGTCAACCGCAACTGAAAGAACATTGTCTGATAAAATTTGCCTTTGATTTAAATAACTTTTTTCAATAGCAGGCTCAAACTTTGCCCAGTTCTCACCATCTAAACTCTTCCACAATCCTGATGCAGTTGCTACAAGGACCAATGAATCTTTAGCTTCTATATTATACACTCTTTCTCCTAGAAGTGTTTTATTCCATGAGTCACCATCATCCCTTGAATAACTCAGTCCCTGTATTTCATTTTCTCCTGCGCTTACTGTTGCAGCCCAGATAGTCACTTGATTATTCCACACTTGTTTTGCTAACGCAACAACAAAATTTCCAGAAATATTTTTTTCTGGCCATTTATAATGTACCCATTCGATACAACTTAAAATATCAAATTCCGTATCAGATATTTGAGTGACTTCATCAATGATTAAACCTTTGTTTATTCCATTTGCGGTCCCAACCCAAATTTTATCATCATAAGCCAAAACAGAAAATGCTTTATGATTATGGTTGCCTCCATCACCTGGGTCTCTAGGATTTAAATAATAATCTTTTAAAACAGAAATTGGATCCCCAGTAACTAATGAAACAGTATCTATATAAGCGCTGTCCTGGCATGTAGATAAAGCACCTTGCCAATCCATTGGCATTGGAATATTCTGAGGTCTTCTCAAACTTTGAGATAAGTCAAATCTTCTTAATCCACCAGCCCAACTAGCAATCCATAAATATTTTCCAGAAATAGCTGCATCATAGGTGACATTAGCTTGGGGGACTGTTACAGGAAGCTGCCAAAAATATCCTTCTCCAAACGGAACCTCTATCTCTGATTGATTATCAACTGGCTGTGGCATATACTTCCAGTCGATAGCTTTCGTAACTTTTGTTATTGCAAAAGTTACTGACTCGCCATCGGTAAAACCTTTATCAAAATCATGAATATATTTAACTGTAGTAGAAGCAATTGTTAATTTAACCTGGCCACTTCCAAAATCAGAAACACCTTGAACTGTAAAAGATAAAATTTTTGAATTACTTGAATTAGTGACCTTTATAACCGTATTTGATTGAACGCTATCCATTATACTATTATAATTTGATTGACTAGAAGGATTCACTATCATATAAGTTCCAGAATATTGAACTCCTCCAGTTTTGTAACCAGCTGAATCACCTAAAGAAATACCATCTACAATACCAGTCCCTAGACTATCCCATATGAAATTAAACTCTAGGATTGTACTAGGAGGAGTCTCATACCAAGATCCAGCATCCGCTGCAAGCACTAGACCTATACCTGTTGGAGTGCCATTATAGTCACCAGCAAAAGCAGCGACAAGCGAATCGTCTGATACCGCAATTGCCGAAACTCCGCCATAAGGAAGTAGATTAGTTGTAGCAGTCGGGTTTGTGAATATATCAGTAATAGAATCCAAAGTAGATTGATACGTATACGTGGAAAAACCGTCATACATAGATAGGCCTTGACCTGTGCCAAACCAGGTTAAAGAATCTTTCATTAATTGAATCTCAGCCACAAAATTACTTCTGAATCCATCTTCAAAATAAGAAACCTCTCCATCCCCAGCAGACCTTAGGCTAAATACTTTTGGAGCAAAGACCTGGCCATTTATGCACGCCAATAAATAAAAAAATATAATAATTCTATTGTATAAAAATTTCATCAATAATTGAGAGGCTATATTCATCCTCTTTATCCTGAACTATAAATTCTAATCTAATAACACCTGTTTTAGTCTGATCTACCGTTGAGCTAACACCAAATACCGGAAGCTTGGTGGTATAAATACCATCATAAGCAATAGAGTCGCCACTAGTAAGGTTTGGTCCAAATAAATCATTCTGACTCCCATCATCATACAAATATACATAATTGCCTTTATTCAAAAGAGAGTCTAATGTGTCACCATTTAAATTTTTAAAATGACGAGTAGTAAATCCAACCCACCTTATATCGCTTAAACCATCAGCATCAAATGCAGTAGCTTGAATTGTATGAAGCGTTATAACATTCCCAGGATGCCTAATTATAGTATCCGGAAGAGTAACATCAATGATTCTGGGAATTATATTACCTATTTTAAAAGAATCAAGTCGCTGAAATGTATCCCCAACGTATTGAGCAATTATGTTTAGATAAACACTGCCAGAATCTTCACCAAGGATATTTGTAATAATACTACTATCATTAAGAAATTTTATTGTATAAATGTTATCACCAAAAATAATATCACCCTGCGTCCCGTCATCAAATAAATCTAAGCTATCCGGATTATTGCTCTTTTTAGTGCCAAACCACTCTACAAAAACATTATCAAGAATTTTCCCATCAGCAACTGGTAAGATTTCAGCATGTATATATAATTTATTTACATCCTGATGAAAATTAAATTGCGTTCCAGATACATAAGATGCAGCATCAGCAACATTATCATCTTGAATATCACAGCCTGAAAATAATATAATTAACAAAATATAATATAGTGATAGGATTATTGATCTTTGATTTAACATCATTATTCTAACTATTGACTATAGAATTTACGATTATAAATATAGTCTACCATAAGTTTACCAACTTGTTCAAGACTTTTAGCGCTGCAATTATCTGGAGTGTCATTTGTAGTATGCCAATAATTCTCATGTGAATTAGGATATCGAAAGTCAATAATATCAATTGCAGGTATACCAGCATACTCATTCAGAGGCATATGGTCATCATAAATTGCTGGACCCAAACGACCTTTAAAAGCACTCAAACTTAATTCTTTTGCCCTATCCCATAATGAACGAACAAGTTTTGGATGGTATTTATATGAATATCGCTCAATAGGCAAAGAAAGCTGTTTGTCTCCCACCATATCAAGTATAATTGCTTCATTTAGTCCAAGAATTGGAAGATTCTTTGAAAAATATATAGACCCCTTACAATATGTCTCATTTATTCCAGATCTGCCACTATCTTCTGCATCAAAAAATACTAAATTCACACCTATCGATGGAGGGTGATTATAAAGTATATTTGCTAATTCTAATAAAATTGCAACCCCAGACGCACCATCATTGGCTCCTATGATTGGTTTATTAATATTTTCTTTAGAGTCATCTCTATCAGCCCAAGGCCTTGTATCCCAGTGCGCACCAATGAGAACTTGGAAATTAGCCTTGGGGTTAAATCTTGCAATTATATTTGCTCCTTCATACTCACCTTCAAGACCATAAATATTATAAGTAAAATTTTGAATGAAAATAGAATCTGCTAACTGGCTCAAATTATTAGTTATATATTTTTTTGTAGATGCATGCCCTTTTGATCCTGGGTTTCTTGGTCCAAATTGACACTGCTCTAAAAGATAATTGTAAGCTTTCTCACCATCAAATTCTAGGGGCACAGTATTGCAATTAAGGCTTACAATAACGATTGTTGAAAATATTAATAAAAAACGCATTATTATCCTGCTATTGCAATGTTTATATCAAACCCAAAATCTCTATCTATTTTTTGGCCCATAGTTCGACTATCAGTTTCTCTGTATTCATAACGTAAACCGCCAGAAATTTTATTAGAAAACTGATACGATATTCGTAGTCCAGTTTTCCAATTAGATGAAAAAGCCCCTTCCTCTAAATCTATTTTATCACCAGATTTAAATTCCTTACTATCATTCATATCAAAATTTAATGTAAAACTAACATTATTATTTAGTTTGAGCTTCCCATAATAAGGAATTGGGATTGTAATTCCTCCTCTATGCGTATATGTTGCTGTTGAAACATAACTATGATCTTTCCTAATAGTCAGTCCAGTTGGAAGTTCATCAAGTGATTTGTTCCTATTGTGTCTAAAGGTGAAGGAGACATTTTTCTTTAATGTCATATTAAATCCAATTAATGGAGCGAAGTTCATATTTATCCTAGAAGATCTTTCATAGTCTTTATTATTTTCAATGAAATCACCTAATTGTAAGAAATCCATATCTTCTTCCGGTGTATAATCTTCAAATTGCCAAGACCTTGATTCTTTACCAGCATAGCTATGATCAACAGACGCTGTTTTAGCAAACCATTTAATTATTGGCCATTTTTCAACTCCACTAACCCTGATACTCCATCCTGGGAATGGTAATCCATTTGCAAATAATTCATCTACAGCAATATAATCTCGAGTTAACGCCTTTTGCTGAACACCAGAGCCACTAATAACTGTTGAAAAATTTTGTGAATAATTAAAATTAACATTAATTGCTCTTGATAATTTTAATCCGGAACGAAGCGCTGCATCCTGCCTGTGATCCCAACCGCCAAAATTACTACCAACCTGAGTAGATTGCTCTAAACCATGATCAGGAAGCCAACCAAATTTATATCCATCTGGCACACTACCTATCACCTGATTTGCTGATCGATTTAATGTTTCTGTATAATTTAATGATATTGGATTGATTTTTTCTACCAAGCCATGAAGGTAAATTAAAGGCTTTATTTCTTTAACCTTTTTCTCTTCTTTTTTACTATTTGGATTTTCTTTAACACTCCTTCTAGACCTCGAATTCCTGGACCTGGCCCCTGCACTTGAACTTTGCTTTGAAGGTGGTTTATAAAAAAACTCAAATATTTCTGAGGGAGATAGTGTAAAACTAGAAGTAAATCTTAAATTAGAACTAATAGTTTGCCCCTCTCTTGATAAATCGTCTACCCATCTATAACTTGCTGAATAACCTAGACTAGGCTTTAACCATCGAAAAAATTGAGGATTGTAAGTTGTATTCATTGATTCAGTAATATTAGTAATGACCCCTGGATCAAAGTTCTTTATTGCAGTCCACGCATATCCTCTAAAATCATTTAATTTACTTTGACTCGCCCATGAATACTTAGTCACTAAATTATTTGTGAACTTATAATCAATATTCATATTCCTATTAATTCCAAAATTATAACTATCAGGAGATCTGATTGAAGTTCTAGTTTCATTCCAAGATAATTTTTCTGTAAAACTAACTCCTGAGTTAAATGCTGAAGGAGTATAATAGATTTGCCATTCACTAAAAGATTTCCCAACAAGAGGGACTCCTTCTACCCACTTTAAAGGACTAATATGATTATCTCTTTTAAAAGGGAAACTATAACTGACTTTACCAGAATATGATTCTGACCATTTTTTAATATATGTAATATCAGAAGATTTTGAATGTGAGGCGCTAAAATTAGTTTTAATATTATCTATAGTGTATTTAATCAATTTATTTTCCGATTTAGAAGTTTTTGATAATGAAGTACTAAAACTAATAGATTCATTCATAGAAATAATCGAATCAGGGGTCGCACCTTTATCAACTATAATATCTTCTCCTGGAAAATATTTAGGAGTATTTGTTGATCTAGCTATTGAAGCATTAATTGGCAAACTAAATCCCCATGAACTAGGAAAAAATCTATGAATATCAATTCTACTAGAAATATTAAAATTCTCGGATGTACTCTTTCCTTTTGATAGCCTCTCTTGAAGTCTATGAAAATCTGCATCTTGTCTACTATATGTAAAGTTTACATTCCCCAAGTCTGCAAGCTTTAGCGCAGACTGAACCCTCATAGCGACACCTTTATCTTTCTTTACACCACTAAGTCGAAGTTCATCAATCCAAACTTCTCCACTAATTGCTTCAGAAGATATGTTTTTTACACCAACTATAAAATATTGAATTCTATTAAGCGCAGGTTTTCCTTTTATGTAAACCTGCTTACCAGTTTTTATACCATTGTTATCTGTAAATAAATATCGTTTTACATCCGCAGAATCAATAAATATATCGGCTTGATTAAAACGCTTGACTGTTAAAGAATCCTTCAGTTTTAATTCTGTAAGCCAATCAAGAGGTAACTCAATACTGTTCCTCCCTTCGTCTTCATCCCAACCACTATAAACTGGCTGGGTTATTTCATAATAGTCTTCACCTAAGCCAAATCTTAAAAATAACTCCACATTAGTTTCTAAATTAGTTATCCATGGACTATTACCATGTATATACATTTTCATATAATCATATGTCATAAAACTTCTTTTTTGATCTTCATTTAACGTGTACATAGTTTTCTGAGCAGAGCCATTATGGAAAGCTGGAAGGTTGTCAAATTTTAATACTAGCGATTGCTCTTTCGACCTAATCTGATTAATCCTATCATACTCCCCAGTTACTCCATCAGGAGGTTTGTAATTAGAATTATCTTCTGTATTAATTACTGCTATTTGAAATGAAGGTAAGTTTTCATCTAAATCCCCATCAATAACGCTTTGGGGAGCGACTACAAGATTTTCTTTTTTTATACTAGGAGAAAAATTTTGATTACTTTCATTTTCTGGTGAAAAAATTCCAAGCTCTTGCCATTCGTTTCCAACTAATTCCATTTTTGCTACTTGTAAAGTAGAGAGATTTGAGTCTAACCCTGACACAACCATTCTCACATATCTTATTTCATTCCATTCTATAGAGTTAACACTATTAAAACTTGAAAGAGGTATACGATATAATTTCCATCCTGTTGGAATACCATTTTTTTCTGTTTGTCCTGCTAAATAAGTTGTATCAGTAAGATTAAAACTTGCTGAAAAGTACTCGTTGACACGGTCTAAAAACCCTGACCTATCTAAATCTTCAGTATCTGGGTACTTGCCACCCTCTTGTATTTTTGATCCCGTACCATTTCCTTCAGTCCCATTTACCTTAGAATAATCACCGCTACCTTGGTCATAATTCCAATTATCTCCATTAGGATCATCTAATTCAATATCAACATTATTATTAATTATTTCAGTATTATCAGCTGGATTTAATAAATAATATTCATAACTATTAAATAATAAACAACCACCCCAGCCATCTTCAAATTCATCAAAACAACCATCTAATCCTGTATCTTCATCGTCTTCTAAAAAACCATTCCCAAGTGTGAGACCAGCTTCAGGAATATCTTCAGAATTCAACTTAGAATTTCCATCCATATCTTCACTTATTTTACCCAAATCAACTGTGATTTTTCCTTTTGAACCTTTTAACCAAATCTCAAAAAACTTACTTTGTGTCTGATCATAATCACCAGAATAAAGAGATGTAGTAATACCAACCCATGTTGAATCCTTATTAACATTTTTTTGATGAGCCATAGCTTTATGTCTTAAAACTAGAACATCTGTGGTCTCATTTCCTGCCTGAACTGAGGTTGATTGATTTGGCCAAATATCTCTCGTCCTAACAGGTATATATGGATTATACCAAAAAAGCTTTCCTCGATTATTTTGATCATAGAAACCATTAATTTCTCCAGAAATGTCATCAAAATAGTATGGAGCAGAAGACTCCTTCCAAAAACGCCTTTGTATTGAAGGGGAAGTAGTTCGCTTTGAACCTTCAAAATCATCAATAAAAGCAACACCATTAGGATCTCCTGTGGCAGCATTGCTAATTGAATTAGGGTTAGGCATTACTTGAGCGATTTCACCTTCTATCGATAAGCTAGACATTTTATCTGTTTCAATGAGAGGTAATTTATCTAAAAATCTAGTAACCCCATCTAACTCCCACTGATGACGACCATTAACATCCCAAATAAAATTTCTAGTAGGTTCATATCCAACTTCAATTTTTTGATTCATTATTGATTGATTATAATAAAGTGCCGTTGCCCCAATGAAAGAATTATCTCCTAAATCCATTTGAGCTCTAGTACCAAAAATTGTTTTTTTATCAAATGAAACAATTTCATGTCTATCATAGCGGACCTTTAAATCTGCGTTAGGATCATCTGCTGCACTGCCCATTAAAACGATGGTCCCAGTAAAATAATCAATCTGATAATCAACACCTCTTTTTAGAGTTATATTATTTTGAACAACCTCTTCACTACCTTCGACAAGCATAAACCCGAGATTTATTGTTGAACTCTGATTACTATATTTTGTCTCAATTACAAATCTATTGTCACTGTTTACTTCTGAAGAAATAGATGATGTATACATAAGACCTGTACCCAATTGCTCTTTAAGCTCATCTCTTGTATTGCCACCTGATAATGAATCTGAACGTGCGAAAGGATATAATGAAGGAATTAACAACTCTCCGTAAAGCATACTAATTATATTTCCTGACTGAACATCAATTATTTCATCATATTGTCTTAACCCATTTACATCGACACTATCTAAACCAAATAAAGTAATATAAGGCAAGCTAGAGACTCTATCTCTTTCAGATTCAGGAGTAGAACGTTTATTTATTATTTTAACCTCAAAACCATCTGTATTAATCTGAGTAGTACCTAAGTAATAAACATTTTTAAACATCAAATCCCAGCTAGGATGATTTGGATGACTGTTCCTAGGTTTGAGCATCATTAATTCTAAATCAGTTCCTTCAGAATTTGCAGGGCCTCCAACCACTAATATAGTATCTCCAGGATTATTTCGATCTTCTAAAACAAATGTACAACCAATAATTTCATTCATAACCATATCTCTTAATCTTATATAACCTAAATCAGAACTGAGGTCATAATTAACACCTTGCTCTAAGCGGATAAAATTTCCTTCTTCATTCTCATTTTCAAATAATGAGTCTGATTGGTTTACTGGGTCAATGTATGCTTTACCAGTTACAGCACCAGCGTCATTTGTATTTATTGATTTATATAATTCAAAATTCTTTACAACTACGTCAGGAGAGAAAGCGTGCAATCCATTAATTAAAGGATAAAATGATGGAATGATTACTTCTTTATTATTAACGATTGAACTAAACCCATTTCTAAACCAAGGATGAATAAAAAAGTATCTATTCTTTAACCAGTCTACGTCTCTAATCTCTTGGGTACTAGACTGAGAACCTCCTTTATACTCTTCTTGCTCTTTTTTTGCTTTTTCAATAGATGCAATAGTCGTTATATCTATTGGCCCAAGTTTGGATATAGACTTTATTCCAAATAGCCCCTGGTTTTTACCAGAGAATGTCACATATTTAGTTGCCGGAAGCGATAAAGAAATATTTCCTGCTTCAACTTTTTGAAAAATATCATCTTCAAGGCCTTGATATTCAATACGAATATTATTTTCCCATTCAAATTGTCTTTCTGAATCTTGATCCATTTTTACAGTTATTCTATCTCCAATTTTTCCTTGAATATTCAAATGCTGTTTTTGATCAAATTCTAAATGAGTATTCTGCGTTTCATTTAGAGAAGATCTAACTAATTCTTGATCTTGAAATATCATATTCCCTGTAACTGTTACATTCCCATTTAAACTAAGTGATGCTCTGCCAAGATTCCCTAGATTGACCCCCACTACCTCCATCATCTGCCCTTTTCTTTTACTTGAAGCTTGACGACTTTCTTTTTGCATGATTTCAATAAACTTTATATATCTAGATTTTTCAATAAATTTTTCAAGATACCAATCAATACTCGAGCTGAATGGGATCTTATATGACCTTCCATCAATGATTTTTCTTATTGATATATTGCTCCAGTCTTTCGAAATAATAACTTCTGATATCTCTTGATCAAATTTTATGTTTAATATTCCCTTTGGTAAAAATAAAGAATCTACGGGCTGGATTAGATTAGGGATTTTATTTGGGAAAGGATTAAATACAAATTTCGAACTTAGTTGATTATAGGAAGCAAAATCTGTCTCTAAATGAAATGTATCAATATTTTTAGCATCATTAGCAATTAAATTTTGATAAGGACTTAGAGCATTGGATATTAAAAAAAATATACCCAAGAATAATGTTTTTATATATTTATCTATCAACTTGTATGATCTCTAATTAATAAATAACAATTTTTTCTATATAATCTCCTTCCACATTTATAATTGCTTATTTAACAAAATACACATTTTTTTTAAGGCAATACCTCTATGACTAATTTGATTCTTCTCATAATTAGTCATCTGGGCAAAAGTTTTTCCAGTTTTTATTTCTTTAAAAACTGGGTCATACCCAAAACCAGATTCTCCAATTTTATTTTTTGTTATTATACCTTCAACAACACCTTCTGTCCAAAATTCAAAATCAATATAACTAAATGACATAACAGTCCTAAAGCGAGCTGTCCTGCTTTCATTATTAATTTGAGACATTTCAAATAAAAGTTTATCTACATTCTCCTCATAAGAAACATTCTCTCCTGCATAACGCGCAGAATAAACACCTGGAGCTCCATTTAGAGCATCAACCTCTAAACCTGTATCATCAGATAAAGCCGGCAAGCCCGTATATTTACTTACAGCTCGCGACTTAATTAACGCATTTTCAAGTAAAGTTAATCCAGATTCCTCAATCTCACCAATTTTAGGGAATTTATCAAGTGTAAAAACTTCTAAACCTAAATTAATAAGCAAAGGAGCCATCTCCTTCTTTTTATCAAGGTTATGTGTAGCAATTACAAGTTTTTTTATATTTTTCATTACCATTAGTATTTTGAAAGGGATGAAACGTATAATTAAAAAATAATCAAAACAATTATATTATTTTTGCTTTTCATATAATGGAATAATTGAGTTTCGCATATAAGAAAAGTTGAAAAGATAATAAAATATATTAATTTCACCAGCTGGTATATATTAAACCATTAACTATTCGTAAGTTAAAAATTAATTTTCTGAATGGCTCGGTAGCTCAGTTGGTAGAGCAGTGGACTGAAAATCCATGTGTCGCTGGTTCGATTCCGGCCCGAGCCACTTCAGAAAAAATAAATAGAATACTACCCTATTTAATAATTATATAATGAACGCTAAATTATCTTCTAGCCTTTTCTATCATCAATTGTTAGCTAATTTTTTTCTAACGCTAATTATTAGTTCATCTTATTTAAAGTTTGCACCAGATAATAGTTTATTTTCTGAATGGATATTCTGTCGATTAGCTTTTATATCTAATTTTGGATTAATCTATATTTTATTAGGTGGAGGATTATTTCTTTTATTTAAAATAATACCTTATAAAATATTTCCATATATTATTTCAATATCGATATTTTCATTATCAAACATAATATTATTGATTGATACAATTATATTTAGACTTTATAGATTTCATATAAATAGTTTAGTTTGGAATATATTAATATCAGAAGGCTCTTCCGACTCAATTGTTTTAGGCCAATCAACATTAATTAGTTTTATGACCTATGTGATTTTTATTATTTTATTTCAAATAGGAATATTTTTATTTGATATTAAAATTGCCTCTAAAAATAGATTTAAACTAGAATCTATATTCCCCCTTAAATATTTTTTTATAATTCTCTTTGTAGTGAACCTATTAGATAAGTTTACTTATGCTTATGCTGATTTAACTAACAAGACACATATTACAAGATATGCAAAACTTTTCCCTCTTTATCAGCCATTAACAATTAAAAAAATGGCAAAAAAATGGGGATATAATATTAATCAGGAAATGAATTTTAATATTAATAAACCAAGTGGAGTTATTAATTATCCATTAAAAAAATTAGAATTCACTAACACTAAAAATAAACCAAATATTATAATAATCGCTATAGATTCATGGAGATATGACATGGTGAAAGAAGAAATATCACCAAACATTTATTCTTTCTCAAAAAATTCATGGGTATATAATAATCACTATAGCGGAGGGAATTCTACTCGCTTTGGGTTATTTTCTATTTTCTATGGAATTTATGGCTCTTACTGGCATACTATTTTATCTGAGCGAGTTGAACCAGTATTTATGAAAGCATTAAGAACCTTAAATTATAATATAGGCATCTGGTCTAGTACAGAACTGAGCTGGCCTGAATTTAGAAAAACGGCTTTCATCGGCGTGCCAGATAAGATTTATGATAAAATTCCAGGTATAGGAGCAAAAGAAAGAGATAGAAAACAGCCTAAGCTATTTAGCGCTTGGTTAGATTCGATTCCAAAAGACAAACCATTCTTTTCATTCTTATTGCTTGATGCTCCGCATGAACCTTATAGCTATCCAAATGAATTCAAAAAATTTAAACCAACTGCAGAAAATATAAATTATATGGATTTAAACAAAAATAGTGATTTAATCCCATTTATTAATCACTATAAAAATGCAGTGTTTTATGATGATTATGTAATTGGTGAATTAATAAATAATTTAAAAAAGAATAATCTACTAGATAACACCATTATAATGATCACAGGTGATCATGGAGCAGAGTTCTATGAACATGGATTTTGGGGGCATAATAGTGCGTTTACCAAAGAACAAATCAAGGTTCCATTCATATTATACATGCCAAATAAAAAACCAAAAACTATTGATTTAACAACAAGTCATTTTGATATTGTACCTACAATATTTGAAATTCTAGGATGCTCTTCTCCAAAAGAAGATTATTCTTTTGGAGAATCATTATTATCAAATAATCTTGCATCGCGATCATTCATCGTTTCTAGTGGATGGAATGAAAGTGCAATAATTAATGATAATGCGACACTTGTTTTTTCAACTGAATCATATAATATGAATACTTTTGAATTAAGAGACCAAAACTATAAAATGAAAAACAGTAAAGAATACAATAAATATTTCAAAATCGAAGATATCAATCAAGTTATAATAAATATGGGAAAATTTCTTAAATAAAAACAATTTAAAACTTTATTGAACACCCTAAAGCTTTTGTTGTTTCTACTTTTATTTTTTCTGCTTTTGAGCTAGATATAATTGCATCTTCAAGATATTTCTTATTGACCTTATTTGCATCCTTAGCATTGTCATCAATAGCTCCTCTATATACTAAGATATCATTTTTATTAAATAGATATACATGGGGAGTTTTCATCGCACCAAACAATTTTGCTAATTTTGAGTTTTTATCTAATGTGTATGGAAATTTATAATCATTAACAGCCGCATGATAAATCATCTCGTCAAAGCTATCAACACTATCATGAAGCCTCGCATTGGAGTTTATAGCTACAAATCCTATTTCATTTTTTTGACATAATTCTGATAATGGATTATACCTATCCTGCCACCGTATTACCCAAGGGCATGTATTACAGCTAAATATAACTAAAAGCCCATTATCTTTTTTTAATTTTTTCAGTGTCAAATCATTTCCATCAATGCTTTTCATTAATAGATCTATTCCAGGAATTTTTTCCCCTATCTCTAACTCCCTTGCTGACAATAGAGTACATAAAAATAATATGATTATATAAAGTGCTCTGTTCATACCTAGACTCCTTTTTCTTTTATTTTTACTAATGAATCAATTTTATTAATAAAAAAACGTTCTTCTTTTTTCCCTTCCCAATAAGATATTAGTTTTAAATTTTTATCATATATACCTGTAAAGGGTAAGGCACCAGTCCAATCAGAACAAATCTTATTTATAAACTCTTGATCATTACCTTCAATTTTTCTGTAATGCTGACCATAAACATTATTATTAATTAAAAATTTATTAACATCATCAGAATTTTCATCCCAGTCTGTACTTAAAAAGATTACATCTAATAATTTCCTATCATATCGATTTTCAAGATTAACCACGTACGGGATTTCTTCAATGCAAGGCAAGCAATACGTAGACCATATATTTATCAATATAAACGAGGACTTATTATTCTTTTTTATACTCTTATATAACCCATCAATATCAACAACACTAACAATCATATCATTTTTATTACACGTTAGGCTAAAAAAGACAAACAATAAGATTATTATATTTTTCATATAGATATAATAGCTAAATAATGATATAAAATATTATAAAAATTTAATAACAATAAAATTATTAAATAAACGAATTGGTTCATTAGGGGATTTAATTATAAGATACAGCGTGTGTTTTTCGTTAATAAAACAGAAAGGGGGTGATCAGTTGTCTAATTTATTTAAAGCGCTGACCTCCAAAGGATCAGCTGTGTGACACACCTAAGAGTTAAGATCTTTTAGGAGGTCAGCGATTACTTTGTATAAAAAAACCCTCAATGCTAAATGAGGGTTTTTTTATATTAGCATCTTTTATCAATAAAATTAAAAACACTAGCTAATGAACTTAAAATAGGGACACCAGTCTCTATTAACCTTTTTGAACTAACATGCCCAATATCAACTAAAATACAATCCACATCTAAAGCGCTAGCAACCTCTAAATCATGAATAGTGTCGCCAATCAATAAAATATCTTTTTTTACGAGGTTTTTTGATTGCAACCAATTAATTCCAGAATCTATTTTGCTATCTGCTCTATCATTATCCACTCCAATAATATCACTAAACATATGATCTATTTTGTGGTGTTTTACCCATTTTATTAATGAAGCCTGATTCCCTGCAGATAATATTGATTGTGTTAGGCCATTAGCCATTATGTTCTTTAAAACAAATTTTGTGTCATTATGGAGTTCGCATTCATGAAATTTTCCATTATAATTTTCTAAAAACTCAGGGATTGGAAACTTTTCATTTTTAAAATTAAATCCCAGTTTTTTATAATAATCTATAACTGGAAAACAAAAAAGGTTTCTATAATCATTGGCATTTACTTTAGGCATTTCCCTACTAGACAGCACAATATTAATTGACTCAATACACAGCCAAACATCATCAAGCAGTGTACCATTCCAATCCCAAATAATATGTTTATAAGTCATTATTAAATATTTTATATAAATTATTACTGATATTAAATCTTTTATTTATTACATAGCATTGACAAAATCAGAAAATAAACCTAATCTAATTATTTCTTTAGAAAATCAACTAAGAAATACACTCCCTGGTGAATTTGCACAAAAGATTATGAAACCAAAATACCTCACTACAAAAAATAAAAGCTATATTAATAGTAATGCTATTCCATCTGCAGTATTGATTCTATTATTTAAGGAAAAGAATATTTATAAATATTACCTAACTCAAAGATCAAATAATGTTGGAAAACATAAAGGACAAATATCCCTTCCTGGAGGATCTCAAGAAAAAAATGAATCCTTAGAATCTACTGCTCTTCGTGAAACTGAAGAAGAAATTGGGGTAGACAAGGACGCCATCAACATTATCGGGAAATTAACAAAATTATATGTTCCTGTTTCTGGTTTTTGTATTTATCCATTTGTTGGATGGACAAATAACATCTCTGAAATAAAATCGTCTGATGAAGTTGAAAAAATTTTTAATGTCCCATTATCAGATCTATTAAATAAAAATAATGAAAAACATAAACAAAAAGTTCTAAATAACAAACTAACAAAAGTACCATATTTTAATCTAAGAAATAATGAGGTTTGGGGTGCGACAGCAATGATTTTATCAGAATTCAAGAAAATATTGGAATCAATAAAATCGAATTAATTAATTATCTGATTTTCTACTTTTTTTTCAATCGATTTAATAGCTGAATCTTTTACTTTTTCAAGTTTTTTTGTGACAGCGTCTTTTGCTATCTCTGCCGTTTTTGATACAGATTTAGTAATCTCTTTTGTGTCTTTACCAGAATAATGTAAATAAGCAACATAAAGAATCAAGATAGAAGCTGCAACTAAAACAAGTTTGATTATTTTTTTTATAAAACCATATACCACAATAAATGCCAATATTACTGCTATTGCAAGATATACAGGGTTCTGTGTTAGCGAAATAATAATATTTTCAATCATTTTTATATATAATTATATAATCAATATAGAGTTAGTTTATAAATATTAATAGATTAGTTATTATGAAAAAGTTATTAATAATAATTTTTATTCCCATATTATATGGACAAAGTACTTACCCTGCTGATTCATTACTTCATTCAAAAAACATATCTGTATTATCAAAACTTTTTTTATATCCTATCTCAGGCTGGCAAAGACTTTCATATAATTATAATATTTTTAATTGTCAATTTTACCCTAGCTGTTCCAATTTTAGTGCATTATCAATAACAAAGCATGGTCTTTTAAAAGGATCGATTCTATCCGCAGACAGAATAATTAGGTGCAACCCTTCAGCATATCACTATCAGATAAAAATTAACGGAGCCTATAATGATAGTGACGGTAGATTAATTGATTTTGTTAATCCTATTTCATATAATAAAAGCAATAAATCACCAACAATTGCTGCTATATTATCTTTAATCCCAGGGTTAGGAAGAATTTATTCTGGGAGATTTTATGATGGACTTAATAGTATGATAACAATTGGATTGACAGGAAAAGCAGCTAAGCAATCTATAGACAATAATAATAAAACTCTATCGCCTATTTTATCTGGCGTGTTTATCATATTTTATATAGCTGATATATACGGCGGATGGCGATCCGCAAAATATTATCAAGAGCCTATACAATTAGCGCAATAATTTTGAGCCGGGTATGGGGATCGAACCCACCTACTGCTGATTACGAATCAGCCGCTTGAACCAACTCAGCTAACCCGGCACGATAAAGCTTATAATTATTTATAAACACTATTTAGAAAACTTAAAAAAACTGATTAATGATATAATCTTAACAGATTAAAGACAAAAATTATTTGAACAAATTTATTAATGAATATGTTTTAAACTATAACTATCAATTTTAAGAGCTTAAAAAATATTTTAAAGAACTTTGAAACATTTATATAAATACATTTTTTTACTACTATTAATTAATGAGTCGAATAACGCACAACGTTTGAAATTAATAAAAGCAGATATTTTAGAAAGTAAAACAATAAAAAAAGAATCAGTCAAACTGTTAAATGGCAATGTTGAATTTCAAAAAGGACTTATAAACCTTAAATGTGAAAAAGGACTTTATAAAGAAAAAAAAGAGATTGCTCAGCTATATAATAATGTAAAAGTTTCCAAAAAAAACCTTCTATTAAATTGTGATAGTATAATTTTCTATGCAAAAAATAATAAGCTGGAAAGCACAGGAGACCCTAAAATTCAAGATGATGAATACAGTTTGTTTACTGACACATTAATTTATTTTACTGAATTAGATAGTGGTGTTGCTCTAGGAAATGCAGAATTATTTCAAAATAATCAAAAAATAACAGCAGATAAAATTGAATATAAAAAAAATCCTAAATCAAATAACGTTTCATATAAAGCAACGGGAAATGTATTTATTGAAGATTCAGTTATAAACGCATTTTGTGGAATGGCGATATATAATAATGATACTCAAAAAACAATTTTAGATATAAAACCAAAAATTATTGATAGTGTACAAACTCTATATGGTGAGAAAATTATCATGAGCTATAATAATAAAATTCTCAAAAATATTTATATCCCTAAAAATGCAAGAGCAAATACAATATTATTAGGCTATAAACAACTCGATAGTGATTCAACTAATTTAAAAAATAAAACTAAATTTAATGATATAATGACCAGTAATAGTTTGGTAGGGTTTTTTAATAATGGCCTTCTTGATTCTTTAAAACTTTCCGGTATGGCGACAACGACATATCATGTATTTGAAGATTCATTATTCAAAGGTAAAAATGAGGCATCAGGTGATACTATAAAAATGAACTTTGATGATAAAAAATTAACAAATATTTATGTTAAAGGTGGCTCAATGGGAGAATATATTCCAGATACAATTTCAAACAAACTTAAATCACCGCTATTTTATTCAGCTGAAAAAATAGATTACTATGTAGCGTCTGAAGAAACCGAGCTTATTGGAAACGCCAAAGTAAATCATGAATATACTGAACTTGAAGCCGGATATATGAAAGTTAATTGGCCAAGAAAAATTCTTAATGCATTTCCTATAAGTCAAGATTCAATTTATAAATCGATAAAGCCAAAAATTATAGAAAATAATCGAGACCCAATGATTGGCAATGAAATGATTTATAACCTTGAGACAAAAAGAGGAAAGATAATATATGGTAAAACCACTGCAGATGATGGATTTTATAAAGGTAAAGAAATCAGAAATGAAGATAATAAAATCGTCTATATACAGAATTCTATTTTCACAACATGTGATTTAGACACACCTCATTTTCATTTTGAATCCAATAAGATGAAAATTGTTCAAAATGATGTAGTCATAGCAAGACCAATTATCTTAAAAATCTCACAAATCCCAATATTTGGTATTCCTCTAGCAATATTCCCTCATCAAGGAGGAACAAGACACTCTGGTTGGATTATGCCTGGATACGGAGAAAGTAAGTCAAGAGGTCAATTCATCGATGGGTTAGGATATTATTGGGCTCCAAATGACTATTGGGACTCTAAACTCACTCTTAGTTTTGGCGATAGACAAGGCGCAGTACTAAATATTTTAAATCAATATCGATTAAGGTATAAGTTTAATGGGAGACTATTTATAAGGAATCAACAATTTTTATCAGAAAGTGAAGATATTATTTCACTAAAAGAAAATAGAAATAGCAATTTTTTAATCAGATGGAATCACTCACAAATATTGCGAAACAATCAAACATTCAATGCAAATACCACCTATTCTAGTAATGGAGAATACAATAGAAAATATGGACTTGACTTAGCACAGCGTATGGATCAAAAAGCAACTTCAAATGCTACCTACACAAAAAGATGGCCAAAATCAAAAAATTCAATTAGTCTAAACTTTTATTCAAATGAAGATTTACTCGCAAAAGAAAAAACTGATAAAAATAGTAATTATTATGTGAAGCCAAGTCGAGCGGGGTCACAAATAAATATTACAAATACAACCTTCCCAAAATTTTCATTTAGACATGGCCAAAGTAATTTAATTCCATCAAAAAATGATATTAATAAATGGTATAATAATATAAACTGGAATTATGGTTTTAATTATACAAGTAAAGATAGAAACTATTATGAATCAACCTATATTGATAGCTTAGAAGATTTTGACTGGAAGCGAAATAAAAATAATGAAATAATTGATACTTTATTTATTGATAAAGGCTGGACACATACTGCTTCCATAAATATGCCTTCAAAACTTTTTAAATATATTACAATAAACCCCAGAATAACTTTAAAATCATCTTGGGTATATAGAACTTTTGATAAAAAATGGAACGAGCAAGATAGCCTTTTTCAGTCAATAGAAAAAGATGGCTTTGATACTAGAACTACTGGTTCATTCTCAATAAATGCTAATACAAAAATATATGGTGCTTTTCCAATACCAATCGGCCCATTAAAAGTAATACGTCATGTTGCCTCACCTTCCATAGGCTATTCTTGGACTCCAGATTTTTCTAAACCTTTATTTGGACAGGACCTAGGTTATTTTGAAAAAAGAATAAACCCAATTACTCAAGAAGAAACTAATCATGATCGTTTCTCTGGAACAATGGCAGGCAGTACTCCAAAAAATGAACGAAAAAATATAAATTTATCACTGAATAACATTTTCCAAGCAAAAATGATGCATAATGAGGAAGAAACAAAAGTCGATCTCCTTAGCTGGCGGTTAAGTACAAGTTATAATTTTGCAGCTGATGAATTTAATCTATCTAATTTAAGATCATCTATCCGATCTAAACTATTTGGAAAACTTAATCTAGATCTATCAATGACTCATGATTTTTATGCTTACAACTTAGATACTGGTCAAAGAGAAATGAAATTCAATAAAAATGAAAATGGAATTTTATCTCCAAGATTAATTAATGCAAGATTATCAACAGGAATAAGATTAAGTGATAAAAGTTTAAAAGAAAAAAATAAAATTTCATTAGAAGACTCTACAAATATTAATACTGATATATCTGGGCCCGGCATAAATAATAATCCAAATAATTTTAACTCAATTAATTCTAGAAATCTTTGGAGCTCAAACTTAAGTATTAGCTATAATATTAATTCTTCAAATCCATAGAATATAAATAAAACATTCTGGATTAATACCTCAACTAATATTCAAATAACAAAATCTTGGAAACTTGCCTATCGAGCACGCTTCGATATGATAGAAAAAGACCTCGTAAGTCAAAATATTTCTCTTAGAAGAGACCTACACTGTTGGGAGTTTTCATTGAACTGGACTCCTGGTGGGCTTGGTCAAGGTGTCTATGTTAAAATTAATGTTAAATCACCATCTCTTAAAGATCTAAAAGTAGAAAAAAAAGGGGGGCAATATTCTAAATCTCCATTTTAATATGCTATTTGTTCTATCATCAATCTTTAAGAAATTATAACTATGGTTTTTTTAAAAATATATATATGATATGTCCAAACTGTAACGCTGAATATTTGAAAAATATCTCTGATTGTGGAGATTGCAAAGTATCACTAATTGAAGCAAGTACAATTGATATTCCAATCCCAAAAATGACATGGATCTCACTACCAATATTGAATGGCAGTACATATTCAGAAATGATTATTGAAATTTTCAACAAAAACAATATTCCACATTATGTAAAAAATAATTGGAGCGCTTCTGCTTTAAATATTAAAAGTTCTGATTTAATTAATGACACCATTAAAATTTTTGTTCCAAAATCATATGAAGCCAAAGGTATAAAAATAATAAATACCATCATTGGAGAACTACAATGAGTTCATTTAATACAGTTAAAGGGACTCATGATATTCTTCCTGAAAATTCTGATAAATGGCAAAATCTTGAAAAAATAATTCATCATTGCGTATCACTTTTTGGTTATAAAGAAATAAGAACACCCATAATTGAAAAAACAGACTTATTTAGTAGAGGCATCGGAGAAAATACAGATGTAATATCAAAAGAGATGTATTCCTGGGTTGATAAAGATGAAACGGCTCTATCACTTAGGCCAGAAATGACTGCCTCAATTGTTCGATCTTATATTCAACATAGTCTTGGCTATCAATCTTCTCTTCAAAGACTTTATTATATTGGGCCTTGCTTTCGAAGAGAACGACCTCAAAAAGGCAGGCAACGTCAGTTCCATCAATTTGGTGTAGAAGCTATTGGCAGTAATCATCCTGAGCAAGATGCAGAAGTTGTTTCATTGGGATGGGAGATTCTTCAAAGGGCTGGTTTAAAAAATTTAGAATTAAAATTATCTAGCGTTGGGTCTGGTGAATGTAGAAACAAATATATTGATGCATTAATATCCTATTTAAAACCTCATAAATCAAAACTATCAGAGATTAGTAAACAGCGTCTAATAAATAACCCTCTACGTATACTAGATACTAAAATTAAAGCCGAAATTGAAATAATAAACTCAGGACCCACAATAGATCAGTTTTATACAAATGATGACCGTAAACATTTTAATGATGTCCAAAGCTATTTAAAATCTATGAATATACCATTTATTCTAGACCCATTATTAGTTCGAGGACTTGATTACTATACACATACTACTTTTGAAATTACATCAGATGATATCGGTGCTCAGAACGCACTGCTTGGTGGTGGTAGGTATAATAAGCTAATTCAGTCCCTTGGTGGAAAAGATACTCCAGCTATTGGTTTTGCTGCTGGAATGGAAAGAATATTACTTGCTATTCCAGATTCTAAAAAGATTAAAAAAATAAATAACATTATACATATTGTTTGCATAGAACCAAATGCTTTAGGTTCTGCCCAAATTTTATCCAAAGAGCTAAGGACATTAGACCTTAATATTGTTTTGGAAACGATGAGAAGAAGTATGAAGGCTCAAATGAGAGAGGCAAACAAATGTAATGCTGATTATGTTATTATTATTGGTGAAGAAGAGCACAATCAAAAAACTGCGCAAGTAAAAAGATTAAATGATGGAACTCAAAAAACTATTGCCCAAAATAAAATATTTAATCATTTCAAAAGTCTGACATATTAATTTTTCCTATTATATTTAATAACTCAAACAAAAAAATCGAAATTTTAACTAAAATAATTAAAACAAAAATATGAGCAAAAAATCCTTAATTGTTGTAGAGTCACCCTCAAAAGCTAAAACAATCCAAAAATACCTTGATAATAAATATGACGTTATTGCATGTGTAGGGCATGTAAAAGACCTACCATCCAATAAACTTGGTATTGATATTGATAATGATTTTGAAATGACGCTAAATGTCCTACCTAATCGAAAAGACTTTATAAAAGAATTGAAAAAAAAGAGTGACAATGCAGACCGCGTATATATTGCTAGTGATCCTGATCGAGAAGGTGAGGCGATTGCTGCTCATCTAGCTAGTGAAGTTCCAAAAAACAAACTTGAGAGAGTGGAATTTACGGAGATTACAAAAGCTGGAATTAAAGAAGGCATGGTCAATAGCAGAAAATTAAATGAAAATCTTATTAGTGCACAAAAAACAAGAAGAATAATTGATCGCCTAGTTGGATATAAAGTTTCACCTGTATTATGGGCTACACTGCAAAAAAACATGAATTTTGTTAATACAACATTATCAGCTGGTAGAGTACAATCTGCTTGTGTTAAGATATTAATAGAGAGAGATAGAAAACGACAAAAATATTTAAGAACAGAATATTTTGATTTGAAAGTTGAATTAAAAAAAGAAGAATCTAATAAAATGTTTAAGGCTGCTTTATATAAGGTTGGTGAAAAAAACATAGTGTCTAGTAATGATTTTGATTCAAATACGGGTCAATTAAAAAATAATGATTCTTTAGTTCTAAATGAAAATGATGCAAAAAAGCTGATTGCTAAACTTAAAAAAGGGAAATGGGTGGTCAAGAGCATAAAAGAAAAGCCAAGAACATCTAATCCGAAACCGCCATTTACAACTAGTACTTTGCAGCAAGAAGCTGCACGGAAATTACGTTTCTCAGCAAAAAACACCATGAGGGTAGCTCAACAATTATATGAAAATGGTTACATTACATATATGAGGACAGACTCTACCCATCTTTCAAAAGAGGCTGTCAAAGGCTCTAGAGATATTATTTCTAAATTATTTGGTGATGAATTTTTACCAAAATCTGTCAACCAATATGAAACTAATGTGAAAAATGCTCAAGAAGCTCATGAGGCAATTAGACCTGCTCACAAACAATTTTTAACCGTAGAAGAAGTTAACTCCAACTTAGGCCAAGAAGCCTCAAAACTCTATGAACTAATTTGGCAAAGAACAATCGCTAGTCAAATGCTTCCAGCTAAATTAAAACAGACATCTGTAATTATTTCAAATCAAGAAACTGAATTTAAAGCTAATGGCCAAATAATCACTTTCCCTGGTTATATGAAAATATATGTAGAGGGTAGAGATAACCCAGATGCCGAATTAGCAAATAAAGAAAAAATACTCCCTGAGTTAAGAGTTAAAGAAGAGCTCTCTCCCAGTAATCTTTTAACACAGAGTCACAGCACAAAACCACCTGCAAGATTTACAGAAGCATCTCTAGTTAAAGAAATGGAATTAAATGGCATCGGTAGACCATCAACTTTTGCTTCAGCTTTAGATACAATTGTTAGAAGAGGATATGCTCAAAAGATTAAAAATAATTTATCACCAACATATTTAGGTTTAGCTGTGACACAATTATTAGAAAATCATTTTTCTAATCTTGTCGATAAAGAGTTTACAGCAACAATGGAAAATGGATTAGATGCAATCTCTAGAGGAGAATTAAATGCTCTACCTTTTATGAAAGGTTTTTATTTTGGAGATAAAAGCACATCTGGTCTTGAATTAATGTTAAAAGAAAAAGTTGATATAAGTAAGGCCTGTACGATACCCCTCCCTAATAGTTTAAATGACGAGATAGATGCAAGAATTGGCCGTTATGGCCCTTATCTTAGAAAAGATGATGACACGCGATCAATACCTGAAAATATATTTATCGGAGATCTCACAACTGATGCTATTAATTCGCTTTTTAAAGAGGATAGGGAAGATGAATCCTTAGGAAAAGATAAAGAAACAGGGGAAAATATTTTACTAAAAAAAGGACCATATGGTTATTATGTTCAAATTGGTGAAACAACAAAACGTAAAGCAATCCCCAAAGGAACCCCAATAGAAACAGTTGATTTAGATTTAGCGGTTAGTTTACTTTCGTTGCCTAGATTGGTAGGAACTCACCCTGAGACTAATGCTTCAATAATGGCAGACTATGGTAGATATGGACCATATCTAAAAATGGAAAAATCAAATGCCAGACTTATTGGAGAGATAACTCCATTGAATGTCACTGTTGAGCAAGCAATTGATATTTTAAGTAAATCAAAAAAAGGCTCTAGTGAAATAAAAACTCTTGGTACTCATCCAGATACTGGCGAAGAATTAGTATTGAAAGAAGGTAGATATGGACCATATGTATCAGATGGTAAATTAAATGCTGCCTTAAAATCAGAACACTCCCCTGAAACTTTAACTTTAGAAGAAGCAATAACACTAATTAACATAAAAAGAAGTGCGCCAAAAAAACCTCGTAAAAAAAGAAAAAAGAAAAAGTGAATAAAACAATAGAGAAAATTGTATCTCTTTGTAAGCAAAGAGGGTTTGTCTATCAAAGTTCAGAAATATATGGAGGATTTGGTGCTGTATATGACTACGGCCCTCTTGGAGTTGAACTAAAAAATAATATTGCAAAATACTGGTGGAAAGAGATGACCCAAATCCATGAAAATATTGTTGGTCTTGATAGTGGTATTTTAATGCATCCGAAAATTTGGGAAGCTTCTGGACATATTAATGAATTTCATGACCCTCTAGTTGATTGTAAAAAATGCAAATCTAGATATCGCGCTGATGAATTATCTGAAAATATCGATAATGAAATCTGGGATAAAATACAATGCCCAAAATGCGGAACTACTGGAATGATGACTTCTCCCAGGCAATTTAACTTGATGTTTAAAACTCAAGTTGGCCCAGTAGAAGAATCTGGATCAGAGGCATATCTTAGGCCCGAAACAGCACAAGGCATTTACGTAAACTATCAATTAATCCAAGGTTCAACTAGAATGAAAATACCTTTTGGTATAGCACAGATAGGAAAAGCATTTCGAAACGAAATTATTGCTAGAAATTTTATTTTTAGAACTCGTGAATTTGAACAAATGGAGATGCAATATTTTGTGAAACCAGGTGAAGATAGTGAAGCAATGTTAGATTGGAAAAATAAGAGATTTAATTTTTATAGTGAAACTCTTGGAATAAATAAAAAAAATATACGTTTCCATAAACACGATAAAAATGAATTAGCGCACTATGCAAAAGAAGCCTGGGATATAGAATATAATTATCCTTTTGGGTGGTCAGAAATTGAAGGAATTCATAATAGAACAGATTTTGATTTAGCGAGACATGAAAAATATTCAGGAAAAAATTTAAAATATTTTGATCAAGTGAATAATGAACGATACTTACCATATATAATTGAAACTTCTGCTGGTCTAAACAGGATGATGTTAGCAGTTTTAGCAGATTCTTATTGGGAAGATGATGATAATAATCGAACTGTAATGAAATTACATCCTAAGATTGCACCCATTAAAGCTGTTATATGTCCGCTTGTAAAAAAAGATGGTCTTCCTGAAAAAGCAAGAAGCATTGTAGATATTTTAAAACCTCATTTTAACGTTCTTTTTGATCAACAGGGCTCTATCGGTAAACGCTATTATAGACAAGATGAGGCAGGGACACCGTTTGGTATTACAATTGATCATCAAACAATAAAAGATAATACAGTCACCTTACGATATAGAGATAATCAAAAACAAGATCGAGTTTCCATAGAAAAAATATTGAATATAATCCAAGAAAGTTTAATCTAACTTTATTTATAAATAATGTATAAATACACTTTAATTATTTTTATTCTATCAAACCTTTATGCTGCATCACCCTCTCCTGTTTTTGGTGAAAATGGAATGGTGGTAAGTTCAAATATAAATGCTTCAAAGGTTGGAATTTCAATTTTAAAAAAAGGTGGTAATGCAATAGATGCAGCAGTGGCAGTAGGATTTGCTCTTGCAGTAACTGATCCAGGAAATACGGGATTAGGTGGTGGTGGTTTTATGGTTAGCGTTACATCGGAAGGTGAAATATTTACTCAAGACCATAGAGAAAAAGCTCCTGGAAATTCAAAACAAAATATGTTCTTAGATGAAAATAACAATGTTGTTGAAGGGCAATCTCTTCATTCAAGGTCTTCTTCTGGTGTTCCTGGAACAGTTGATGGTCTGATTAATGCTTGGACTGATTATGGTTCTGGAAATATTGGATTGCATCAGTTATTAACACCCGCGATTAAATTAGCAGAAAAAGGATATGAGCTATCTCATACTCAAGCTAATGAATTAAATTATTTTAAAAATTTGTTTTCAAAAAATAAAGCTGCTTCAAAAATATTTATTAGAAAAGATAACAGGCCTTGGAAAAAAGGAGATCTTTTCATTCAAAAAGATTTAGCAAAAACATTGAAATTAATAGCGAAATATGGAAGAGATGGTTTCTATAAAAATAAAACTGCTGATCTAATTGTTAATGAAATGAAAAAAGGGAATGGACTTATTAATCATAATGACCTTATAAAATATAGTTCAATATATAGGCAACCCGTAATTGGTACATTTAGAGATATAGAAATCATATCTATGGGGCCTCCTAGCTCTGGAGGACTTTTGCTGGTACATATGTTAAATGCTATTGAAAATTTTAATATTGATACTCTTGGGTGGAATTCAGCTGACTATATACATTTATTAACAGAAATTGAAAAACGTGCATATGCTGATAGAGCACAGCATTTAGGAGACCCAGATTTTTGGAATAATCCATGGGATATGTTTTTATCAAAAGATTATGCAAAAACTCGAACAATAGATATTAATATGAAAAAATTTACTCCTAGTAACAAAGTTTTCTCAGGGAGTTATAACTACAAAGAAAATACACAAACTACTCACTACAGTGTTGTTGATAAGTTTGGCAATGCAGTAGCAGTTACTACTACCTTAAATAGACTTTATGGTAATAAACATATTGTTGAGGGTGCAGGTTTCTTTTTAAATAATGAAATGGATGATTTCTCAATTAAGCCAGGTGTTCCAAATTCTTTTGGCCTGATTGGTGGACAAGCTAATGCAATAGAGCCATACAAGCGTCCACTTAGTTCTATGACACCAACTATTTTAATGTACGACGGAATGCCTATTATGACAATTGGTTCTCCTGGTGGTTCCCAAATCATTACCACAGTACTTCAATCTATACTTAATGTTATTATTCATGATATGAATATTAAAGAGGCTGTATGCGCACCAAGATTCCATCATCAATGGAGGCCAGAAGATATAATCTATATTGAAAAAAATGCTGTCCCTAAAGAAATAATAAATATCTTAAAACAAAGAGGACATAAGCCATTTATTACATCTCATATTGGCGAAGCAAATGGGATTATTATTACTAATGAAGGTCTATATGGTGGGAATGATTGTAGAGGAGAAAACTCCGCTATTAGTTATTAACCTCTTCCCAATCTTTTATTCTTTTTCTAACCCATTCTAAATCTGGAGAATCTAAATTTACTATCTCATTTCTATTTGATCTAATCCAAAGCCATGAGCCGATAGGATCTCCTTTAAAATATTTACCACTTAATGAAATTACACCATCTTTATATTTCCAAACCCACTCACCAGACTTTATACCTAACCTATACTCTCCAGAAATAGATTGGATACCATCATAATAATATTCCACATAAGAACCATGAAGCTTATCATTAAAATAATTATATTCTTGTATTATTAGACCTAAATCATTCCACTTAACATACCTCCCATTTTTTTTCCCATCTTTCCAGTTAATTTCATATTTAGGTAAACCGGAATCTTGCCAAAACTTCTCTAACCCATTTTTTTTCCCATTTCTATATGATATCTCTGAAGATTTTTTACCATTAGAATATCTACTAACACATTTACCATTTAGAGTCCCATTTAAATATGAAGAAGAGCTAATTAAAACACCTTCGTCATTCCACTCATTCCATCTCCCTTGCTTAATACTGTTTTTATAATTACCTCTCATTTTCAAATTACCATTTACATGCCACCATTGCCATAAACTATCTTCTTTTGAATTTTTAAAAAAACCAGATTTATTTTTGATTGCGTTAGGATGCCACCAAATCCATTGATCAGTTTTTAAGCCTTTTTCATAATGACCAACTAACTCTCTAACATTATTATCAAAGTAATTATAAACCTTTCCAGTATAAGGGATAGAATTAACTGATAAGTATTTTATATGTTCACCATTAGGATTTATAGCATCTAACAATTGTGTTTCTAATACTTGACTAAATAATAAAAACGGGATAAAAAAAATTACAATTTTCAAATCTATGTTAAGACATTATCAAGTAGGTTTAAGAATACTGATGAACCAATAAGTAATGCTCGTTCATCTATATCAAAATGCGAACAATGATGTGGCGTTGACAAAGTATCTTTTGGGTTTGGAGCTGAGCCAATAAAGAAAAAACAACCAGGTTTATTTTGAAGATAAAATGAAAAATCCTCTCCTCCCATCGAAAGATATGGAGACCCTGCTCCATCCCCAACAACTTGCGTGCTAGCTTTTAAAATATTTTTTGAAGGGTGTTCATGATTAATTGTAGGAGGATAACCTTCTTTATATTTTAATTTAATTTCACAATTAAAAGACTTTGAAACACCATTGATTATATCTTTCATTCTATTTTTTATCATTTTTTGGTTTTCTATTGTATAAGCACGTGTAGTGCCAGTAAGCCTAACTTCATTAGCAATTACATTAAAATTCTCACCACCATTAAATTGACCGATAGTTAAAACAGTGTTTTCAAGTGGATTAGTATTCCTACTTACTATTGTCTGAAGCATAGTTACTAAATGACTAGCTACTATTATTGCATCTACTGTTCCTTGGGGAGTCGCTCCATGTCCACCTTTCCCTTTAACAGTAATATCAAATATATCTGCTGCGGCCATTATTGGACCATCTTTTATACCAACCTCTCCAATAGGTTGATAATTCCATAAGTGTAAACCATATATTTCATTTACACCTTCAAGGCAACCATCCTTAATCATATATTTTGCACCACCGCCACCTTCCTCAGCGGGTTGGAAAATAAGTCTAACCTTACCTTTATTTAATTTTTTATAGTTAGATAATATATTTGCAACTCCTAGAAGGATTGCCATGTGGCCATCATGCCCACAGGCGTGCATCACTCCAGGATTATCAGATTTATAATCTAAATCACCTGTTTCCTGTATAGGCAATGCATCCATATCCGCCCTTAATGCAATAGTTGGCCCATCACCAAAATCCAGGTCAGCGACTACTCCGGTTTTACCAATTTTAGTTTTATGAGGGATATTAAAATCAGATAAATAACTTGAAATTTTTTCAGCTGTTCTAAATTCTTTAAAACTTAATTCTGGATATTTGTGAAAATCACGTCTGTAATCAATTATTTCATTTGATATAGCTTGTATTTCTTTTCTAATATTTAACTTCATTAGTCAGTTTATATTATTTATAATTCCTAATAATAATTTTGTGAAATTATTTTGAATTTTGTTAGCATTAAATAATACCTCTTCATGCGTTAATAATTTATCAGAAATACCAGCAGCAAAGTTAGTTAATGCTGATATTACAAGTATATTCATATCTAATTTACTTGCAAACTCAACCTCAGGCACGGTGCTCATCCCAACTGAATCACCACCAAAAGATCTAAAAAAATTTATTTCTGCAGGCGTCTCATAATTAGGTCCAAGTGTCCAACAATATTTTCCTTTCTTTAATAATATATTACTCTTATCAGATTCGTCTAACGCTAGATTAATTAATTTTTTACTATAATATTTACCACCATTTATTAATTGCGGGATTGAATATCCATTTTTAAAGGTACAATCAAAGTGACCATTAATAACTATAAGACTACCCGGTTTATTATTTTTATTTATACTACCTGCAGAATTTGTAATTATTAAATTTTTCACACCGAGATTAAAAAATAATTTTATAGGCAAAGTAATTTGTTCTATCTCTAATCCTTCATAAAAATGAAATCTGCCTCTAGAAATTAAAATTTGTTTCTGATTATAATACCCAGATATAAACTCGCTTTTATGTCCACTTACTGATGATACTG
>Ga0208277_1000250_pt1 | contig 32992 bp, 13 predicted proteins | sample ETNtaG_5_FD_185782 | JGI IMG/M metagenome (GOLD analysis project Ga0208277, IMG submission 185782) | Marine microbial and viral communities from oxygen minimum zone, Eastern Pacific Ocean - ETNP201406SV205 (SPAdes) (version 2) | ecosystem: Environmental > Aquatic > Marine > Oceanic ...
AACCTGCTGAAGCATGCTGATGTTTAGGTTGTATTAGGAAACAACCGTTTATATCTGCAACCACGATGTTTGACCATGGTCAACTGGGCTCTCGACTACGACGACACTGAAACAGAGACTGCTACTGCCGCTGATATAAAGCCTAAGTCTAGGCCTTCTGGACGTAAGATATCACGAAGAGCCAGAACCAAATCAAAACCATTGAGTTCAAAGAGTCATGTTACTAAAATCATTGATGGTAAACTGGTAAGCCTAAGAGTGAGGCGAGTTGTTCGAAACCCTAGGCAGGCATGATGCCTCATTCAATAGTTCCAGTTTCTTCGTCCACTTCATCGAGATATTCCTTTTCAGTTTCAGCCTCAAGTTCCTCTTTGGCAACTAAACTGTTAACTCTCATCTTTGATACCACTAAGAAAAGAATTACAGCTAATACAACTCCAATTGCGATCGGTAATACCATGTTCGATGAATCATCATCAATCTCACTCCAAACTACTAATTCTGTAGAAGCATTTCCACTTGTTAGCACATCGAAACCTTCCAATTGGTAAGGTACGAATATGCTGCACTCAAGTTTGAATTCTCCTTCAACAGCAGAATCCCAGTTCATTGCAACTTCGATTGTTTCGCCAGCAGCTACAGTGTGAGGTAATGTCACTCCTACATTCGCATCGGAACCATTGGCGGTACAATCGATGTAGAAGGTGGCAGATGCATCACCTGTGTTGGATACTGTAGCATCCACTCCTAGTCTATTGTTAGTATTACTTTCACTGCCACTTGCCACTAAACTGTCGAATGACAATTGTGGTAAATCCAATTCAACATCGAAGTGGTTTACCTTTGGTAAATTACTGATAATTTGCTCATAATCTCCCCAGGGGGTTACGAGGACGACTTTGCCACTTGCGCTTTCAGTGTGTAGTGTTCCGTCTCCGTCTTGCCAACGAATCATTCTGTCATGTTCGCTTGTGGCGATTTCAATAATGTTGTCACCTTGATTGGAACTTGTGAATGTATTATTGTCATACAAAGGAGATGTATCTTTTGAGTTGTAACCAATATCATATCCATAGAATGTGACATATCCATTTTGAACTCCTAATGTTCTTGTAGTTAGTACATTGACCCAATTGTCGACCAATCCACCAGTTCCTACTGAGTTGTCCCAAGATATTGTGGCATCATCCCAAATGATGATGTCCTCGTCAGTAATTCCACCTTGTAGGGTTGAGTCTTTCACAGAAATCGATCCGTAAACTTCAATCGGTCCAGTGCTGGACATTGCTGCTCCATCGAATGAACATGTGCCATGACAAGTTATTCCTGCACCAAATATAGATCCAGTTACGATTAAAGTACCTTGAACATCAATACTCCATGCATTATTACGGTCGGGAATGACAAGTGATGTACCTTCACCTGAAAGCTCATCTGCATTTCGAAGTTCAGGGGTTGACCCTTGCGGAGATAATGTAATTGTACTGATTGCTATGAATGGCTGGAAAGGATGAGTTGTGATGTTAATTGTAAGATTTTCAACATCCATGTCAATTCCTGTCAAATCAAGTTGCACACCAGTCCAGTTATCTGTTGTGATGTTATTGATTTCAACTGAGATATTATACAATACTTCTTGTGCAAAATCTATCCGCAGTATTCCTGATTCACCAAGGAAACCTACTGCTACGCTAACATTTGCAGTACTTGCCAGGCTTAATTGTGGTTCAGAAGTTGCATTCATCGAACCAGATACAATCATTGTTGAACCTTCTTCTACAACAATTGCTGTGCCTTCGGAAATATCGTAGTTGCCTGAAACTGTCCATGTAGCTCCGTCTTTGACCGTGTAGTTGCCAGATAGTGTGCCATTTGAGGTCTCGTCAGTATTGGATGAAATATCCGTTGCAGATACTAATGGCTGACTCAATAGTATGATTAGTGCTAGCAGAAGTGCTCTTCGCATATCATGGGCACATCATCGATAGCAAATGAATTGAACCCCGTCACAACCATCAATAGGGCACATCTTTCCAACCAATTTTGTAACCGATTAGATTGAATGATCTGTGTAGTATTGGTGTAATTACAACAAGCATGAGCATTGGTAGGAGCAAATCTCTACTTCCATGGTCTGAGTTTGTAAGGAATATTTGTCCGAACACGAACACAGATATTGCAAACGGAAGAGTGTCAAGTAATGGTGCCTTACTAGATACATCACCTTCTCTCTTCATACCCTTGCGTCTCTTGAAGAAAGAACCTGTTGAGTCACCAACCAAACTTGTGAATCCTAGGAAACTTCCTACGATGAAAGCATTGGCTGCCCATCCAGTTGCTGCTTCAGTTGGTGAAATAAATATCCAGTTCTCAGGAATCATTGTCATCAACCAACACAATAGCCCACTAGTAAGTGATCCTCCAATCAAACCATTCCATGTTTTACCATCGCCGAGAATCCTGTTTCCATCTTTGTGGATTCGGCCTCCATCGATAGGCCATGGACCATACCCTGTCTTTGGCAGCCATTTACCCCACATCATTGCGAATGTGTTTACTAAGAACCCTGGCAAATAAATCCACAGTGTGAACAGCATCATCTCGAAGACGTTGAAATCATACATTACACCGTGCCCGTAGCATGCAGCCTTTGAACCCAATGGCTAATTTTGTAGCACGATGGGCTTATGAGCCGCTCTTCAATGGAGCGAACATGGCAGGAATGTCGGCCCTAGTTGTTGGTGGCGGAGGAAGAGAACACGCATTGTGCCTTGGACTCGCTAGAAGTGAATCAATTATTGAAATCCATTGTGCGCCCGGTAATGCAGGTACTGCTGAAATCGCAACTAATCACCCATTCAGCGAGGTAGCAGATTTGATTCACCTTGCTTTCCAACTAGATGTTGATTTTGTCGTGGTTGGCCCAGAAGCTCCTCTGTGTGATGGCTTGGCAGACAAACTTGGCAATATGGGAATTCCATGTTTCGGCCCAGTTGCTGCTTTAGCCAGATTAGAAGGCAGCAAATTACATGCAAAGCAAGTGATGAAGGAGAATAATGTTCCTACTGCTGCATTCCATGTACTCGGAAAAGACAGCGATATCGACGGCGCATTAGATGACTTCGCAGGAAACCCTTGGGTTGTGAAACGAGATGTTTTGGCAGGCGGGAAAGGAGTAGTGGTTACTACGGACCGAAATGAAGCAAAAGATTTCATCAAAGATTCAATAGAATCTGATGGTCAGGTTTTGCTTGAAGACTTCCTACCAGGGGATGAAGCAAGTATGCTAGTTGTTATGGACGGAAGCGGCTTTGTATGTCTGCCTGCAAGTCAAGATCACAAAAGAGAATTCGAAGGTGACAAAGGTCGCAATACCGGTGGAATGGGTGCGTACGCACCAGCTCCAGTGTACACTGAAGAAGTAAGAATAAAGACAATTGAAAGGATAGTAGAACCAATGCACAAGGCTCTATCTGCACGCCGAGTGCCTTATCGTGGAGTGCTTTATGTTGGATTGATGATCGATGAAAATAACGATCCATATGTCGTAGAGTTTAATGTTCGATTCGGAGACCCCGAGTGTCAAATAACCATACCTTTAGTCGCTTCAGATTTAGGTGATTTATTGAATTCTGCTGCGAGGGATAAGTTGGCTGATTATGAAATTAAATTCCATGACAAACATGCTTTGACTGTTGTATTGGCTGCTGAAAATTACCCAGGTTCTGTTGAAAAGGGCAGACCTATCGAAAATGTGCCCGAGGCGACTTCCGATTCATGGGTCAATCATGCGGGAACAATCACACATGAAGGTCAACTTTTATCCAACGGAGGTAGAGTTCTAGCGTGTACTGCAATAGCAGGAAATTTGGCTGATGCTGCGAGTAAAGCATACGACCTTATCGGACAAATAGAATTGTCCGGCTCACACTATCGTAACGACATTGGTCACAAGGCACTTTGACCATTATTTCCACTGCACCTTCTCAGTGCCCCGTTTTCGTGGTGCGTCGAAGCATTGGCGAACTTTTCCCTTTAGGGAACTGATAAAAAGGGGTCATTGGTGGCCGCAATGCTACAGCCTTAAGGCTGCACTTAGATACCTAGAGGGAAACACTATGTCGATGGATAACGACAAACCAAACGGAGAGCCAAATGCAATGTTAGGGTGGCTTATTGCACCCCTTGCAATTTTGATGGCAATCCTAGCTGACTATGGGCTAGACTTTGGTCTAGTTCTCGAAATGAACGAAATGAAACCGTTTGCTGCAATAGCTATTGCTTCAGTACTCGGAATGGCACCACGTGTCATGAAAGAAATGGAAATCATTAACACATCAGCAGCGGTTACTTCCCTTGCCACCCTGATTGTTTCGCTTGCTCTTTCTGAAGGAGCATCGATTTACCTTGACTCAAACTTCCTTGGTTTGATCTTCTTCATTGTAATGTTCGGAGGATATATTCTGGATTCCAAAGGCCGTCATGAATGGAACACAGTATTGATTTTCAGTATGATTGGTATATGGACTTCAATGGTTGCTGCCGCTAACTTCGGTGACACCCAAACCAAGTTCTACACTCTTGCTTCGGATGGTAATGAATACCTGCGAAATTCAGCATGGCAAGAGGCTATGGGATTCGTATTCTTCAATACTTTAGCAGTCTTCGTAATCCTTGGATTACTTGCTGCAGTTCTACTGCGAGGCATTTTGGCTCCTGCTACCGACAAAGGTTGGTTTGGTTACATCAAGCAGAACGATGGAAACTGGGACCGTGCAACTTTGCCATTACAAATCGGACTAGCGGTTTGGGCTGCAACTCATATTGCAGTCATGTATTACTTTAACACACTTTCAGACATGGATATCTTGGGTATCTGGTTCGAAGATGGATATCACGGGTACATTGGATTCTGGCCTGCTGCACTAACCGGTGTAGTAGCATTGAGTTGTGCCTGGATGGCCGCAGAGCGCTGGTTTACAAGAGCGATTTTCTTGGGGTCGATGTGGATTCTTTACATCGTATCTTCACTTTATGAATCAGGACACTGGTCCAGCGAAAGTCTAGAAGGAACATGGGCTGTATGGATTTGGTTCGGAATTACTTTCTTCATAGGAGTTGCAATCTATTGGTTTGCTACCCATGAGGATTATGGTGGTTGGATGAACCGCGAGGCTCACGAACCAAGTCAGGCACGAGTATTCTGGTCTAACCACTGGGCAGGAATCATGACATTCACTGCTTTCATGTTTGCACTAGCAATACGTGTACAGTGGTTCTTTGTACCTTCAATGAACCCTGCTGGTGGAGCAGAGTGGGATCTAACCGGAGGTTCTGACCCATGGTACATGAAGAGAGTAATCGACTATATCGTAGCTGAAAATGCTCACTTGATTTTCGATGCTGACAGGAACTATCCAGTTGGTGGCATCAATCCTCGTCCTCCATTGTTCTCATGGTCAATGGCACTCGGGGCAATGTTGCTAACAGGTTTAGGTATAGAATCTAATGATGCTGTATGGTATGCAATGCTTGCTCTTCCTGCAATCTTTGGTGCACTAATCATCTTCCCTATGGCAGGTATCGCAAGAGATAACTTCGGAAAGGGAGCTGGCGTAGTCGCCGCTTGGTTAATCGCCTTCATGCCAACGCACGTTCAAAAATCAACATGGGGAATGGCTGACCACGATTCGTTCGTCTTACTATTCTTGACAGCCGCTTTCATGTATTACCTGAGAGCGGTTAAAGCAGGTGGGGATGACAGACTTTCTCGTACGACCAGCGCATCTCCTTCTGGAATTATAACAGCAATGTCTGCTGTTCTGAAAGAAAGAAGAGCCGCTTCTGCAAATGCTATTGCAGCAGGTGTCTGTTTCGGAATTGTTGCTCTTGGATGGAAAGGATTCGTATATGGTCCTGCAATCATATTCTTGGCTTACTTCGTGCAAGTGGCAATGAACATGTTCAGAAGGAAAGACAGTACTATTCTGTCCGCACTCAATATTATGATGCTCGGAACGATCTTCATAATGGTTATACCATTCTATGGTCACCCTGAACTCGACTTGATTACTGACTCAACGGGTCTACAACCATTATTGTTCATCACATTGTTTACTGTAGCAATCGCATGGATTACTACTGGATTCCGTGACAAACCATGGTTATTGGTTCTAGGTTCATTAGTATCTGGTGGAGCAATATTTGGAATCGTAATTTACGTACTACAAATCTCCGATGTTTCGAATGCGTGGAATGTCCTAACAACTGGTTCTGGATACTTCACTAAGAACAAGATTTTCACTACAATTGCTGAAGCAGGCAGGCCACAACCTGCTCAATTATACGCAGCCTTCGGCCCAATTATCTTCGTTCTTGCAATTGTAATGGGAATTATAGCACTTTGGGACGGTGTCGTCAAGAAGAGCCAGACCAAACTAATTCTAGGAATGTGGGTTCTTATTGCATCTTACATGGCTTGGTCCGCAGGAAGATTCCTGTTCAACGCTGCACCTGCTATGACAGTAATGGGTGCCTGGGGAATAATCGGTCTATGGAAGGCTAGCGGTGCTGGAAACATGGCTCGTTCATGGAGACGAATGGGTATCCGCACTCCAGGTGAGAGAATATCAAATGCTAGAAAGGCATTATGGCGTACTCCGCAATTCAGTGCAATCGGAATGGTCTTGTTGATGCTTGTTAGCCAGCATGCGACCTACGGAATAGATGCTGCTATGCCAAATGGTGGTCAAAATGAAGCAGATATGGATGAAATGATTTACAACATTGTACCTGATATTCTAAGATGGAATGATTTTGGATTCTCAATTCTAGATGATTCTCAGTATGATGAGAATTCACGTTGGTACACTGGGTCATTCGGTTCTGGATTCAATAGCGATGGTTGGAATCGTGCAAATACATGGTTGGCAGAACAAGATACTGATCAACCGTATTCAGACAAACCAGCTTTCGTATCTTGGTGGGATTATGGTTTCCAAGCACTAGAAACAGGTGACCACCCATCAGTATCGGATAACTTCCAGTCAGGAATACCTGCTGCAGGTAACATGCTGTTGGCTAGAAGCCAAGAAGATTTAGCAGCAATGTTCATCTGGAGATTGTCTGAAGCCGACTTGTCATACAATGATGCAAGAACAGGTGACAGAACACACACGCCTTCTTTCATCAGCACATTAACATCTCACTTGACTCCTGACCAGAAGTCTGAATTCATTACAATTCAGACCAGTTTAGAGTCTGATGATGTACTAGATCGTTCATTCAAGGTTATTATGGTAAACGATGATGTAGTTATGGCAGAAGGTCGTAATCCATACATTGATGGAGTCGTTAATATTGAAACTCCTCTAGTTTACAAGGTATACGAGAACGGCGATTTAATCCCTTGTTCAGATGGTTATGATTGTGTAGGGGATGCTTTCAGTTCAATTAACGAAGCACAACCCGTATTCAATAACAATATTCGTGCAGCATCAGATACAGAGGATAACACAACTCACCACATCTTTGGAGATTATTGGTATACTTCTGACTTAATCGATGAATATGATTCTGTAAGTACAGGTATTCACAAAGCAAACGCTAGAATTGCATTGATTACTCAATTATTGACCGCTTCATTAGATGATGAGGACTTGCACAACTTGTATGTCGACCTTTCTAACAACAAGGTATACTCTGTACAGGATTATGAAGGGGCTCCGGGGGACCTTATCACGAGAGACCACGAAATCCGTTACTTAGCAGTCGATAACAAACTGTATGCTAGAGCTGGAATTTACAATTCTGATTATAGTGGTAGAAACCCGACTGGTATTTTCAGTCCAGTTTCGTCACTATCTGGACAGGACTTCTCTACATTCATGACTGAAGTCTACATGACCACACGTGGTCAATTCAATCAAGAAATGACCCGAGCAGAATTCAATGAAGAAATGCGCAAAGACGTTCTAAATCAACAATCAGGACAAACCTTTGACCCGTTGACTCTTACGAATGTTAGAGTTGATCACAATTCCGATTACTTCGATACTATGCTGGCAAGAACCTACGTAGGATATGGTGCCAGCAGTCTTGGATTTGCATCTACTGAGCAACCGGCTCAGCACTTCTCTCAAGACCCTAATTATGGGTCAGGTACGCCTAATTCTATGCTAACTAATGCATTGCCAATGCCTGGTGCTATGTTGAACCACTTTGTAATCGCAAACTGGTACGATACCGAAGATCAGAACAAGATCGGAAACTCAAACACTCAAGTCAAGATAATGAAATACTATCCTGGTGTTGAAGTCAGCGGTTCAGTCACAATGTCTGATGACGGTCAGCCTCTACCTAATGTTAGAATCCTCATCGAACGTGATGCATTCTCTGGAGAAGACCCCACCGACTTGGACAATGACACATATTGGATCCCAATTGGATTTACAGATGCTGATGAAAATGGCGACTGGTCATACACAGTACCAGCAGGTCGAATTCGTGTATCTGCATTCGCTGGTGAATTCAATGATTTAGCAGCAAAGGATTTAGTTTCTACTGGAGACATTCAATCTCAAATCTCAGATGTACTTACCGATACTAACACCAATCGTGAAATTAACCCTATCACAGCATTGCTTGGAAAAGTAGCCAACATGAGTTGGATGGGCGAAATGACACAAAACGTGACTGGAGAACAAGCTGATAGATTAACTGCATTCGATGGTAACTTTGACATTGCTGTAAAGTCAAGCGGTATTTCCGGAACAGTAACTTGGTCTGGCCATGAATCCTTTGAAGGACAAGCCCTCGATGATGTCGATTTCGTTCTTTCGAACATTTGGGGAATGACTAACAATTATTCAGTTACTACTACCAGCGGTTCATTTACTACTGAACCTGGAGAATCTCGAGTTATTCCTGGCACAGGTGAAGTTACTTTCTCCTCAGAAGGTGAATTTGACACTCAAGGAAATACAGGTATCGTCACCGGGTTCGTTGGTAACTACACAAGAGCTGTTCAAGATGGTCGCTCTTACACTGCTAACGCATCATTTGATGGTGCGGGCTCCATAGTCGCCACATGGATTGACTATGATGCGCCAGATTGTACAGTAGAAACTGTAGGTAATGATACAGTTACTTCATTACCAGTCTGGAACGAGACAGTAGACGGTGTTGTTACAGAATCTACTCATGTTGCATGTTTGAAGCAAGATGGTAGTTATTTGTTTGATGGAATCATTAACGCTAGTGGACGAATGACTGCAGATGGTCAAGTAACTGTTGTCAAATTCCTTGATGGTGAAACATTTGAAGGGACAGGTATCTACGAAGGTATTGGTACTGCTAATGGAACAGGATTGTTCATTGGTGAAGGTACATTCTCTGGCCCAATGGTTTCCCCTGGTTCATTCTATAAGACCGGACTAATGCCTGGCACATACAATATGATCGCAATGATGCCAAATGGTCGAGAAATTCTACTTCCTGACCCAGTTGAAGTCACAATTGAGCCAACAAATAATCTTGTAATGAAATTGCCAGGTTCAATCTTTGAAGATACATTGTATGCATATTCTGACACAATTAGCGAACCTGCACCATTACCTAATTCTACAATTGAATTGATTGATTTTGGTGTTCCTGATTCTGACCCAGTTCTAATTGATACTGATGAAAATGGTTCGATAAGTTACGGACCACTTGCTACCGGTGACTACCAGTGGAGAGTTGACATTGACGAAGATGGATGGTACGAGGTCGAGTATAACTTCTCAGTAGGCTTGGATTCACAAAATGTGACATTGGATCTAGCTGTACCTCCAAAGAAAGATGTAACAATCAATCTTGATGCAGGAGATACTGGATTAGACATGTCTAACCGAACAATTACCTTTACCAACACAGAAAGCACAGACTTGTTCACTTACGAAATTACAGCAGTCTCTGATGAGAACGGAATAGTTCATGCTGAAATTGATATGGGACAATGGATAATTTCTGACGAATCAGACGAAGATTATGTCCTATGGCATGAATTCGAAATATCTGATGATGACATGGAAATGACATTACCTTATGCGGTAAGTGTCTGGATTAATGGTACGATTTGGGCGGGTCCTGGAAAAGAAGTAGGATTTATCGAAAGTATCCTTGAAGACCCTCAGTACAATGTCCCTGCAGATATACCGAAAGAGAACCTTGTAGGAGCGTCAGGAGTTACAATCGAGGCCCGCTCTGGAATGATTGTGCTGGAATCAACATCTGATTTCAACGGTAGTTACTCGTTCAGAATGCCAGAAAATATGGAATTCCATGTCTCTGCTAGAACCTTTGTTGGAACTACGAGTAACTCTCTAACTGCTGGAATGCTGATTACAAACGCATCCTTGGTTACCGATACTGATCTCTACTTGCTAAGTCCAAATGTAGTCGAGGGAGTTGTATGGCTAAGAGCCTCTCCTTCTAATGGAAGTTCTATCACATGGAACGATGGAATTTCCGGTTCCGGAGGTGCTGAAGTTATTGCAACATCTTCCTCAGGTCTCGAATTAAGAGACGAGATTGGTTCAGAGGGTGATTTCCGAATGTATCTTGGAGATGGCGAGTGGACATTTACTGTTTCAAACGATGACATGAATGTCGACCCAGTTACAGTCAATACCATTAATGGAACTGAGATTATCGATTTGGTAGCAAATCCATCTAATATCTCTGTCACATTCAATGTGTTCCTAGACACCAATAAAGATGGTACATGGGAAAATGGTACTGCCATAACACCAATGTTCAACATTACATCAATCAATGAATTTGGAATCGATGTAAATGTTACAAGTGATATGTATGATGAAATTACTGGTGAACTAACAATTGAATTATCAGTTGGTAACTACATCATCGAAATGTATGCAGATAGCCCTCGTGATGAAAATGCAAGCGACTATCGACGCAGCACATACTCATTACCAGGTTTGGATATTGGATTAACCCCTCCAACTGAAAGTATTGACATCATTCTAGATGCAGAATATCTGATTAGTGGTACTGTCCAAATGGAAAGTGGATTTGCTATGGCTAATTCCACAGTCTGGCTACGTAACGATGCAGGAGATGATTTCTATCCTCTTGTAACCGATGAAAATGGAACATTTGCAGAATATGTCCCTCAAGGAGAATGGTACATTGAGGTCGCTGATTATGAAGCTGACAGCAATGAGACTGAAATCTACAGAGGATTTGTTGATATTACTGGAGCAACAACTGGCCTTGAATTGAAGACTAAGACAGCAATGGTTGTCAATCTACAACTTCAAGAGTCGGTCACTGGAGTCAATGTTACTTCAACACGTATTACTGCAGTAAGCCTTGACGGGCTAGGAAATGTCAGTCTTGGGCCTTCGGATAACACTGGAATGATCAGCGAGGTCTTGATGCCAGGAAACTGGACACTAGCCCTAAACCGTACTGAAACCCTCGAGTCTTGGACTTTGGTAGAAGGAGTGTACAACTCCGCAGACCAAATGGTCAATGGAACTTGGGAAGCAGGATTAGTCCAATTAGACAAGTCTGTATTAATCGGTGGTAAGATTTTCTGGGATCTTGATGAAAACGACTTACCTTCTTCCAGCGAAGGAATTGAGGATGTCAATGTCACAGTCACAAGTGACAATGGCTTCAATCAATCTCTTGTTACAGATGAAGATGGTGTTTGGAAGTTATTCGTTCCAATCCGTGACAACTACACAGTAGAATCAGAAAAACTTGGATTCGGCTCTGTAACATACACTGAAGATAATACTAGTTTCTACCGAGTTAACGACACCCACGAAAGCAAGGATTTCGAAATGAGTGCTGGAGTGGTAATGGTTTCTGGAAATGTAACCGATATCTTAGGCGCAACTAGCCGTTTGGAAGGAGCTACAATTATGCTATATCCTGTCAGTGGAATGGTGCGTGATGCGGTTTCAATCACAACAACAGACTATGCAAATGACACATTGTCATGGAGCGGAACTATTCAACCAGGTAACTGGATTGTTGTTGTTGAAGGAACAGATGTCGATGAAAATGGTGGCGGTGTTGCTATTGGATTACTAGAGGCATCAGTGCAAGAAGGTGCTTCTATCGACTTAGTAATGGCAAAGGGTGGATTACTATCCCTGACTTCTTCGTGGACTTCAATAGACAGTATACTGTATGATGCAGGTGACGTTGTAGATGGAGTAGAAATCGAATTAGATCTTGGTGATGGTATCACTTGGATGTCTCAATTCGATTCTGAAGGCGAATTATCAATGGTTCTTCCATCTGGAAGTATAAATCTTGACAGTAGTTTCGAAACTGTTCAACATGAGTTGAATCTAACAATGAAATATACTGCTGGACTTTCAGTAATGGTAGTACAAGATACTGCTGAAGATAGAAACGTTGAGTTTACACGTCGTGTAAACTCTGACTTAGTTATCGAAGTAATATCTGTAGACGATGGAGCAGTATTCAATCAAACAGATTTGAAAGAAATGACAGCAATCGAAGATGACAATGGATACAAGGTAATCAACCTGAAACTTGGAGTCACATATGAAGGTACAGAAGTAGCAGATGGATTTACTGCATCTGCTGGCGTTGGAGTCTCACAGGACTCAGAGTTCTGGAAGATCGAGTACCTGAATGATACTGGTGATGGAGAATGGACAGAAGTAATGGACATTGGATTTGGAATCGGAATCGATAACAATGATTCTAACCAAATCCTCTACAGAGAAGTTGATGTTAGAATCACACTACCTCTACAAAACCAAACCCGTACCTACGTCGATGGACACGCGGTTAACATGAGATTCGCATCTGATGGTGGTATTAGTGAATCAAGTGTAAGAGTGAATGTACCTCAACAGTACAACATCTCCCTTGAAGATACACCTGAGTCAATTGGTGTTGGCGACGGTGGAGAAACACTAGTCACTCTAAGAGTAGTCAACCTTGGTAACGGTGACGATTCAGTTACTTTGGAATCTAGTATAAGCCAAGCATGTGCTGACGCTGGATGGCAGGTTGCACCTGCTGTAACTAACCTTACAGTAGCTGCAGATTCTGATCGAAGTCAATCTTTCACAATCTACGCTGCTACTAACTCGACTATGGATTCTTGTGATGTTGAATTCACAGCAGACAGCGGAGGAGAGTTTGAAACACAGACATCTTCGACCAATGCCAAGATATCAGTTGCTAAACTGGTTATTGAGGTGAATTCGATCGAGCCACTTGCTGCTGATGCAGGTGCTAATGAGGATGGATTCTTCAAGATTCCAATCATCAACGAAGGATTCCTATCAACTGGAACTGTGGTAGTTTACTTGGAAGCTCAAGAAGGAGGAGGAACTGAGTATGCGAGACAATCATACACTATTCCTACTATACCAGCGAAAGGAAACGCAACTGCTGAGTTCCAGTATTCTGATATACCACCTGGTAATGCTAGAATGACTGTATCTCTAGAAGTTCTAGATGATACTCCTCTGCATCCAGATAGTGTTGATACAGAGAATTTCGAAAGGAAATTCTCTAACATGGAAGAGGAAGGCGACGAATCTCCTTGGTTAGGAATCGCAATAGTTGCTTTGGCAATACTTGTGCTCTATGGTGGATTCAAGGCTGCTCGCAGAGGTTCTGCTTCACGCTTCTGATTGTTTCCAATCGAAATCGGTATTCGGGACCTAGGTCCAACTGGTTTGAGACATATGTTCAAGTCTTGAAGGCGTTAGCGTAGAGCATGTGGGGTGAAAATGAACTCGATAATGTTGAGTTCATTTCTGAGCCTACTGATTCTAGAATAGTGTCTGCTGTCGATGCTTCTACTATCGGTCACCAAGAAGAGTGGCGAAGTGAAGTAATTGGATGGAGCCCTGAACCGGTCAGAGTAGTTTCCAGGCCTAGAAGGAATAAGCAAAGAATTGCAAATGCTGGAATATTAATGATTATCTTAGTGATAATCTGGGCCATTTGGCGCTCTCAGTTACTTTTCCTTGAGATACCCCCTCCTACTTCTGAATGGGCTTTTGAGGAAGTTGGCGCCCGTGAACTGCAGGACTCCGGGTTAACAGGGGACGGCGTTAGGGTATGTATGGTCGATACAGGAATCGATACTACACACCCTGATTTGGAAAACATCGATTTAGTATTCCGTGATTTTATCTCGGGTTCAAATGATCCAGTGGACAGGGGTAACCTCGCTCATGGAACAATGATGGCTGGAATATTGGTTTCTGACGGATATTTACAAGGTGTTGCACCCGGTGTTACACTTGGAATGGCTGCTGCGTTAGGGGATGATGGCGATGGTAGCAATACTGGAGATGAGAATACTGTTGCAAACGCTATTGAATGGTGCTGGAGAACATTTGATGCCGATATAATTTCGTTGTCTTTAGGTGGTGAAAGCAATCCAGATGCTGAAAGAGACGGTCCAACTACTAATGCCGTACAACTAGCTTTAGCCAATGGGGTGTTTGTGATTGCCGCAGCCGGTAATGACGGTGGCGCTGATGATGATGGGCGTGTAGCTACACCATCGAATGTGAAAGAAGCGATTTCAGTGGGGGCTTTAGACCAAGATGGAGATCCATGGAGTGGTTCTTCGCTAGGCGACGTATCCGATAGTACTGAAAATCCACATTTGAAACCTGAAATTTCAGCACCAGGCGTGGGAATAATCTCAACTGCTGGCAACGGCGATTACTACTCTTCAACAGGTACTAGTGATGCAACAGTGTTTGTATCTGGCATACTCGCACTGATTTTAGAGGCTGAACCTCATCTTCAAAACAGTCCCAGTTTGGAATGTATTGAAGATGTAAAAGTCGCATTAATGAATTCTGCAGACCCGCTTGAATCGGGAATTCCACACGATTCCAAGTGGGGTTATGGCGCTATAAATGGACAAAACTGGCTCGATGAAATTCGAAGCAATGACCTGTGCTGATTGGATTTTCGGGACACTGCACTCGCTGAGTAGCAATTGTCAAAATGATATAATGGGTGATATTTGATACTATGTTATTTTTTATTGAATATAATTATGATACTATTGGACTTAAAATGATACAATCCAATTGATTTCTTTCCCAATGTGTTAAGTCGGTCTTGTGAGTGGAGGTTTTGTTAGAGGGTATTGTCATGTCATTGAATGTCCAAAAAAGTAAGAGTATTGGTTTAGTAAGTATTTTCCTAATGTCGCTATTCTTAGCGATGGTTACTACTGCTCCTGTCGTGTCTGCTGTAAATGAAACATCTTCGGGAACAATTACCGGAACAGAAACCTGGACTGGAGTAATGAACCTTGACGGTGACTTGCTGGTTGCCGGTGGTGCGAAATTGATTATTAATGCGGGCACTACAATAAATGTCCCAGCTAACAAGAGCATTCAGATTCAAGGATCAATTTGTGCAGGAGATTCATCTTGTGGAGCATCTCAGGCAAGCACTGGTTCTCCAATACGATTCATTTGGGGCGCAGCATCTACTGCTCCTAACCAGACCGGTAGTTGCTACGTAACAGGAGTTTACAACCCCGACATGGCATGTGGTTCCGGAATTTATCTTGCTTCTACTATTGACCAATCTCTAACACGAATGAATCATGTAACACTCGACGGAGCATATGGAATTCCAGTCGACATTGATGGCCAAGGAACAATCAAGTATGGCGCTATGGTTTTTGATGGTGCAAGTCTAAGTGTTACAAATCCTACATTTAAGGATACAAACACCACTAATGTTCTCGCATTCAATGGGGCATCCCCTACTCTGGACGGCGGGACCTTCGAAGTTGGAATTGATGCACAGGGATACCATGGAGCAGCAATACAAGCCTACGGTGCAGGAGCAGGTTTGGTTGTTATGCAAATTCTAAATTCAGCCTTCACTGGTGAAGAGACCGATTGTGGTTCACAAGGTGGCGGGCGTTCAGCTGTTTACTTGGAAGATTCCTTCGTTAGAATGGATACATTATCGATCACTGAAAATTCATACGGTGCCTTCTTACGCTCAAGCAGTGGATATCTAACAAATTCCACAGTCACTACAAAGTGTAACGCTATCGATACAAATTCTCACTTGGTCACAAACGGCCAGACTCAGACTTTCGTAATCTCTGATAACACAATTACTCCAACAGATGGTGCTGGAATCACTGCTTATGATGGAGCTATTGTTGTGGCTGAGCGCAACACTATCTCAGGGTCAGCAGAAGGTTCTGGATTAGGAATTAGAAGTTCTATGGTGGATATTAACAACAACGTAATCGGTCCAATCGGTGGCTGGAACGGAATTTGGATTTATGGCGAATCAGACGTTTCTGCTGAAAACAATACTATTCTAAACACAGCCAAAGAGCCTGTCTTGATCGGCGAATACCACCACAAGGACCAGGGATGGAATGTACCTTCACCAACTAAGGCGAGATTGTACTTTGCAAACAATATCGTTTCAAACAATACTGGAACTTGTACTTCGGTTTACATGTATGGTGGCGATTTCCCTTGCCCTGCTTTCCACGTCTACATGTCTTCTGCAACATTCATCGGTAACACGGTTACAAACAACCTCGGTGATGGATTCAGAATCAAAGGCGGAATCGTGAACGCTCAAAGCAACACCATCGAAGTCGGTGGCTTCGCAGCTAATGTCAGCCTTTATGATGACAATTATGGTAACAAATATGGTTCGATTGCGTACTTCTCTGAGAATGTATACACAAACGCTTCCCAAGTTTACAATGTAACAGAATCTAGAGTTGCAGTTCAAAGCGAATTCATGCCAGACCCAGGTGGTAATGAAATGTATCCAGTTTCACTGTCTTGGGGCGGTGCAGAATGTCCATGGGATACTAGCGAATGTCTCCAAGCGCCCTTGACTGCAGAATGGCCACCGAGATTCATGCCATTATCTATGGAAGTCAATCCAAACGCAACAACCTTCACCTACTCTGATGTTCAGAACTTTGACAGATCCAAAATCCACATTCAAAATCAGAATACTGCATGGGGTGTCCAAGTTGAGCAAGGTGAATTAGTTCGTTATCAAGTTAAGGCAGACAATTCACAAGTTTCTGATGCTCTGGTGACTATCAAAGATGCAAATGGTAAACCATTGTACAATATGACCACTGATTCATACGGTTACACCCCGTGGGTGACACTGCCTTCAAACTTCCACATAGATACCAATTGGAACCATTTAGCAACTGATACTGGAGAAGACTCCTGTGGTGATGGTTCGGACAATGATGGAGACACATTGGTAGATGGGCAAGACCCGGATTGTCAGAACGGTGGGCGTGAAATGCCTACCTACACTGTCGATGCAAAGAAATTCGGTAAAGGTACTGCTACTGATGATTTTACCTTGACTGGTATGATTGACGAAGTAATATCTTTGACAAATATTGCTCCATCGGTAAGTATTGACCAGAATGATGGGACTTCATTCGCAAGGTCAATCGTAATATCAGGCACTGCTTATGATGGTGAAAGTGGCCCTTACTTCAACGACTATGATTCCTGGTTGAAACAATTTGGAGACATCAAGAAAGTTCAGATTCAACCTCACGGTAAAGTGGATTGGTACGAGGCAATTGATACATCTGGAGCAAATGGCGAAGTTAACATGACTAACTGGCCTTACAAAACATGGAGTTACGAATATGACATGGGTAACCACTTCGAAGAGGATGTTACTTTCAGAATTCGTTCCTTTGATGGACTAGACGAATCAACTGTTATCACTCGTATTTTCAAATTGAATATTAATGCCCCCACCATTGTTTTGGAAGCTCCATTAGATGGCTCTGTTCACGATGGCCAAGAAGTAATGTTTAGCGGTACTGCTTCTGACGACTACAACGGTGTTCAAGGAAGCGACATTAGAGATATTTGGTTCAGTGTTTCTGGCCCAAATAACTACTCTGCAAACTACCCTGCTAACAGTGGCGGAGGTACTGCTTGGTCAGATTCCTGGAATTTCTCATCCCTTCCTAGTGGTGACTACACTTTCACAGTGTGGGCTAGTGATTCCAACTACTGTCACGAAACAGTAGACGTCTGTTCACCAGATGTTGTAACAATCACAATCGATAACGACAACCGTATTCCGATTATACAGATTAGCGAGCCCCTTCCTATGGAAAGTGTGAGAGCCGATGAAGAGACAATCATCAGTGGCGTTGCACGTGACAATGATGGGCAAGTAACAAGAGTCGAAGTATCAGTATTTGATTTGGCAAGTGGAATTGAATTGAACAGTGGCCCTGATCCAATCACTTCATTCCAACCCAACGGTGCTTGGATGGTCTATTGGGATACTAGTGATTTGATTCACGACCAACAATATGAGGTGCACGTTAAGGCTTACGATGGTGTAGATTACTCTGATGTTCAAGTTGTTCGCGTCGTGATAGACAACCCTACTGATGCCGATAACATCGCTCCTACATTCGATCCAACTGGATGGGCTGATACTGTAACAATCTTCTGTGATGAAAAGTCCAGTGCATTCGATAAGTGTGGCTCAGGAGTTGAAATCGATTTATTACAATTCTTTAATGATTCAGATGGAAACGGTCCAGAGTATAGCCACATGGTTTTCGATATCTTCGATGATCCTACCAATGCCTTAGACAACGATTACTCATCACATATCAGAATAACAGCTGATGGTAAAGCAATCTACAATCCAATGGATTCGATGTATCAAACATCAGGTGAAATCAGCGACTGGTCAATGCAAGGAGTTATGTTTGAAGGAAGAGATATTCATGACTCAGTAGTATATTCATACCAAGTCAATTTTATTGTCAAAGGTGTATCATTCACTGCACAAAGAGTTGATTCAGGCTCTGTGACATTTGATGATTCTGCCTTGTTTGAAGGAACAGGTCTTCCTAATTCACAAGTCAAAGCACGTCTGCTAAAGGGAGACATCATATTGAACACATCTACAGTTGCACCAGATGGTACTTGGGAAATGGAAATCAGTTCGTCACAACTTGGAGATGATGGCGATTACAATATTTATTTCGCACAGGACGGTCAATTCATTGGAAAAGATGACAATTCAGAAATCAAATTGAGGAGCGGCGAACAGTTGTCTGATGGCATTGCTACATGGATTTGGATTTTGCTAGCAGTTGTTGCGATTGCAGTTCTACTAGGCGTAGGTGCTTTCTTCTTCTTAGAGTTTGAAGAATTCGAAGACGATGATATTGATGCTGCTATGGAACAGCAGAAGGAAGAGGACCCTTATGCTTGGGCTAAAGTGAGAGCCGCTGAACAAGCGGCTGCTTCTGGCCAATTAGCGGCTGCTCCAGCCCCTGTACCTGCTGCCCAACCTCAACATCCTGGTTGGATATGGGATGCCCAAACTAACCAGTGGGTAGCCGATCCTAACTACACCCCTCCCCAACAGTGAATCCCACACGGGGATACATAACAATCTAAGAGGATTAGATGGAGTCGAGATTTATGTCTGTGCGCCCCAAGCCCGGAGTTCAAGAGAGAATTCTCTTACATTTATCTGACTTTTCGGATTTTATGAGCTCTGTGGAAGTCCCATTCGCACTATCGCAAATGGGTATTGCAAATGCAGTAGCAATTGCTCGCTCGAATGTTCCAAGAGCGATTGCTGGATTGAAAGATCAAGGTTTACTTGTTGAAAGACAGGCTCACGTTCAAGGTGTTAGTCGAAAGCGGAAAGCATACTTTCTAACTGACACCGGAATGAATCTTGCCGAGGAAACATGGAAGAGACTCAGAGAATTTCCTCTGAGGGCGATTTTATCTGGCGGAAACACGATTAATTCCACCCTAGGCGAGATACAAGATCGCCTTCCATTCACTATGAGGCCGGTAGATGTCATCAGATATCTTGATGACAATGGCGTCTTAGATGTTCGAACATTATCTGCGGACCTTGTGGAGAGAGATTTATCAAAACATGTAGAGAAACAATTGGTTACTAGTTTAGGTGACCTGCCACGACTTAGGCACTTTTACGGGCGCTCAACAGAACTAGAGAACATGGTGAATCTCCTCGAGGCAAGGTCAACCACTTTGATGATTCCAGGGATTGCAGGTATCGGCAAGACATCAATGGCTGCTAAAGTCATCGAATCTTTCATGCATCGTAGAAACCTTCTGTATCATCGATGTCAGGATTGGGATGGAAGTAGGGCTTTCTTCGAGAGTCTAGCTGATTGGCTGTCTAGTATTGGAGATTCAATGCTTGCAGACTACATTTCCGCAACTCCTGTTCCACAGGCTGCTGATGCTGCAAGAATTATCACGGATTCACTCTCGAATTCTCCTGCATTAATCGTGATTGATGATTACCACAAGGTAAGCGATAAGGCTCTGCATCAAACAATACAAGCAGTCTCTCGCGGGCTGGTTGAGTGCGAAGGTGATGTTGGATTAGTTATATTCTCGAGGTCTTTCAAACAAGTTGTCCCATTCAAGGATGCAGATGGCCGAATTGTATCTCTTGTTCTACCATTGGAAGGTCTAGATCAAGAATCGACACGTTCCTTATTATCTGCATTTGATGATTTAGACCAAGAAAAATTACTGTATATTCACTCTCTGAGTAGAGGGCATCCTTTAGTTCTTGAATTAATCAATAGGGGTGCCTCTGCAGGGGCGTTCCACGAATCGTTGGAGAACTATGTGAACATCGAAATTTTCTCGAAACTATCTGGTGAACAAAAGCGGTTGCTAGGAGCACTTTCGGTATTTAGAGAACCGATTCCATTGGAAGCAATTACTGAACAGGGTCTGAATATAGATGAATTAGATTCGCTAGTCGAATCTGGTTTAGCACGTCACGCTGATTCAGATGCATATGACGTTCACGACTTGATTAGGGAGTTCTTGCTGCAGAGTTTAGACAGCCAATCACGAGAAGATTTGCACAACAAAGCGGTGATTTGGTATGAGAAACAGACTTCAGGTAGTCAAATCGCACTTGAGTTAATTTATCATCTAATTTCGGCATCGAGGCACGAAGATGCAACTAAGATAGTCATAGAACTTGGAAGAGATCTAATCAAGGAAGGTCACATTGAATTGCTTGGACTTCTTGAATCAATTGATACTAAATCTATTGCTGCCGAAAGTGCCTGCAGGATTGATAGGTTGCGAGGCGAAGTACTAGCATTGCTTGGTCGCTTTGATGAGGCCGAAGAAGCGTTCAGTCAGGCGAGACCTCCTGCTGAAGCAGCAGGCCTGACAGATGTAATTGCAGATATTCTTTCCAATCTTGCTGACATTGCTTTGAAGCGTGGTGACTCAGATGCTAGTTTGAATATGCACCGAAAGGCGCTCGAACTTTTCATATCAATGAGCGATGCTCTAGGGGCGGCTCGCTCATACAACAATATGGGCTATATTTTGCGCCGTAACGGAGACAAAACAAAGGCTCTCGAAGCTTATTCAGAGGTAGAAGATATCCTTAAGGGCGACGATTCCCTTGAATTAATTCCAGCTCAAATTGTCCTTGCTCGCTCATTATTGGATCTTGGCGAACACACGCGTGCAAGAGACCATGCTCTATCTTCATACGAACGCTCTGAAAGTTCTGAAGATCCAATACTTCATGCAAGAGCACGTGCAGTTCTAGGTCGCTATTATGCGAAGACGGGTGATGCTGACCTCGCATTACACCACTATACCGATGCACTTTCGACAATGGGTGAAGCCGGAGACCCTCTTGCCTTGGTAGAAGTCTCGATTTTGTTGGGAGAAGTTCTCCAAGACAGTGGTAGAATCGAAGAAGCACTTGAGCGCTATCGTGAAGCACTAATCATATCCGAAGCCAACGATTTGCGAATGCAAATTGGTGAGTTGCTTGCCAGACTCGGTGGCGTCGCTCCAGATAGGCAGCGAAGGATGGAATATCTTCAAAGAGCACTTTCTGTATTCCGTGAATTAGGAGCGCAAACTCGAATGCGAGAAGTGCAGATGATGGTTCACACAGCAGTTATGGGCCGCTGATTAGAAATCAGGCCTTTTTGCTGATAAGTAAGTGACTCCATTGTCATGAACTATCCAAATCTCTGTAATTCCAGATAGTGTAATTCTTCCGTCATATGTTCCTGCCCCAGTTGCGGAAATCGAAACATCTCTGTCCAACTTATTTTCAGGATGATCTAAGTGAAGTCCCTCATCATCTAGGGTTAGAACAAATAATGACTCATCTGCTTCGGTCAGTCTCCATTCGACAACTTCAGCATATCTGATACTACTATCTTCTCTGCTGGCCAAATCAGCCCTCTCTACACCTGCTGCTAAATCAGCCATGTTGACATCAACAGCCGTTGTGTTCCAATTCTCGCGAGTAGATGTCTCAAGACCGAATGCCCATACACTGAACATTGACAAGAATAGAACACCAAGAAGGAATGTGAAGATGTAACCTAGTTCTGTACTAGCGCCGGACTCATCTCTAGATAAATTGCCATTCATGCTGAAGCCTCCGTCAGATGAACATCGATACTACTTATTTGTAAATTGAATTGAATTGGTTCGCCACCCGTGTGCCATATTGCTTCACTTGGACCATATGATGGCACGGGTACCCACCCTGTGTAATCATTCAGCAAATCGATTCTCCCAGGGTTTACAATCCAATCTTCAGATGATTCCAAACTATTGGTGGACCAAGATGAGATGGCATCACCGTAAGGTCCAATCCATCCTCTTCTTACATCATATGCTGTTGTTGATGCTAGACTATCACGCATCGTCAACTCAAGGTCCAAGTCCATATCTCCAGAACCAATAACCGATGTCTTTGTCGGATGGAGTGATGGAATTGTGGCACTGAATCTTGGCCCAGGCCCTTGCCTATCGGTTGGTCCTACCAATATTGCAGGGTTCAATTCAGGATGGTTCGTTACAATTGCTCCCGCACTCCAAGCAACCTCGAGTCCAGTGATAGAAGTATCAAATTCATATGTCAGCCGAGATATATGGAATGCCCATGCTGTTGCTAGTTTGGCATGAGTGGAATCAGCACTAGTTCCTATCAAGGTGATCTCGATACTAGCTGGGTGTTCTCCGGTTCTCCAAGCGGTGATGATCTCTCCTTCAGGTAGTCCATTCATCGACTTCCAAGGTAATGTTGTAGAAATCCAACCTGATGCGGTCTGGTCAATTGCAATACAGCGCATAGCGCCATCATCTTCTAGATTTATCATTCCAGAGTTTCCTGTATGTCCTAACTTGGAAGAATAGTCCTCTTCTTCAGATGTGTAATTTTCAAAGTTTTGAGAATTGTCCAACATGAATTCCAGTCCAGTTACTTGGCCCGTATCTAGTGCAGGTAACATCATCATCCCTGTGTTTCCAACACTCCATTGTAGTTGGATATGCTCACTGCTTTCGATAGTTGTTGCATTTTCTACACCTGTTGGCGGCCATGGTACAATGCTAGTTTGGTTGCCAGGTACAGAAACTCCTCCATTTCTCCAAGTTATTGTTGCAGCATTTTCACTAGGATTAGAAATTGTCAAATTACCATTGCTATTTGGTGCAATGAAATATTTGGACACATAATTACCTTCTTCTCCAAGTAATCCAGTTTTACCTTTGCCTCCATGGCTGATTAACAAATGTGCATCAACATCAGTGACTATTTCTAGCATGGAATCTTTGCTTATGTTCACATTTTTAGACCAAGAGTTTGCTAACCTAACACCCATTGGTTCAATGATCACTTCATCACCACTTAGTCCGTCAAGGCTCCACTGAACAAGTAGGTCATCATCAGCAAAAACTTCGATAGTAGATTCTCCTGCTGGAATTGGTACTGCCCAATGCTGTCCTTTTCCTGTAGATGGTTGGGCCTTAGTCGGCGTTACTAGTATTGCACCCCCATCTCCATTGACTTGTAAACCAGTGAGGTCATGGGTGGAACTAATTTGTGAATCGGAATCTAGTCTCATCACTTCGCCTATCGAAAGTTCGAATTCATTTCCATTTTGCTCAATCATGACGGGGCCAAGTGGGATTGTTAGTCCATGCTTTGGAGTAACTAACACATAATCTGCCTGTTCAATAGGAGTAAACAAGAATGGCCGGTCAGGGCCAAGTCGCATATCCTCATAGCAAACGGCTTGCACATTGCTTTCTGCATGACGGATGTCTATGTTTCGATCTAGGTCTAGAGCACCTTGTATCCTGAAAGAATTATCCTCATGCCATGATGCTGAATACCACATTCCCCCTCGAAGTCGATCCCAGCGTAGTTCTCCATCTACTGGGACGAGTTCAACCTGAGATGAATCTCCAGGTACTCCGCTTTCAGAAAGTAGTGTGATCTCATGACCCATTATCTCCATTTGAGATTGCATGTCGTTTCGTTTTAACGAACCTTCTAATTCTTGAATTACTGGCATCATGGATAGCAACATAATTCCGATAATAGTGACAACTCCTCCGAAAAGAAGAACAGTTGCAACAGCGGCACTTACTGCTTCTTCATCACGATAGGAATTACCTGCAATCATTCCGACACCTCCACGAGTTGTAAGTCGATTTCTAAGTCTATCATTGTGTTTCCATGGTCAATTGTCATACCGTCAGCGCCGCTAGCACGTAACCAAGGGCTAATTCCTCTGTGCTGGTCCAAGGTGTTAGATGCACGATGTAGTGTGTAATCTGTTAACCATCCTTCATTCATTTGAGGAGTGATTGTTGGCCCAAGTGTCGATTCGAAATTGAATCTAAAGTTCCAAGCATCTCCGCTGAATAGATTTATTGGGCCAGCAGAACTAATGTCGAAAATAGCATTTCTTCCATTAGGCATAGGGCCTACTACCTCGACATTACGAATTGAGAGGCTAGCCCTCATAGTGCCATCAAACAATTCTTCGATATCCAACCCCGGCCTATCTGAAATAGTCCAAGGTTCATTAGAGAATTTGTCATATCTGGCATCGTTAACAAGGGCGATTGAATGTTCTCCTGTCTGAACCTTAGTTCCAATCATCAATCCCGAAATTGTGATACGGGCTTGTCTGTGCAATGGGTTATCCTCTTCGTCATGAACTGTGACTATGTATAGGCTGACTACGTTCAATTCATGTTCGATAACTACCAATTCTGAACTTGGAGTGAAAGATATTGTTTCCTCACCTTCTTGAGTCCATATTGTGGCGCTAGTAGCTGATTCATTTTGTGCAAATATGCTGAATGTAGTCTGGTTGAGATAGGTTACTGTGATTGCTTCATCAGCAGTCAAATCTGCAGCAACAGTCCAAACTTCAACTCCGGATAACTGTGTTATTGAACTGGTACTAGATGGTACAGTAGTCCTTATTCCAGTGTCAGCACTTGCTCCAGAGACTACATCGATTCTCCCGTCGAGGCGTTCCGCAATTCCATTTGCGTTGGACCAAGCAGTATTGTCTTGGAAATCATTGACGTAAGGTGTTAGCATGACAAACACGCCTCCCATCATGGTGATTACCATAGCCAGGAGCATTACTACGCCAATAACCTCGCTTACGGCGAGGTCATCTTTGGACGTTCGCCTTGACCTCATCGGACTGAAGAGAACCAACCCCCCTCTTATGGTTTGACCAAAAGCGAGCCCTTACAGGGCTCATCCACGGAGTGTAATCCCTTCTCGAGAAACCCGCTCAGATTCAGATTGTCCTATGTGGTGTGTGAATTCAGGGCCATCTTGGAGCGAGATTCGAATGTCTCCTTCAAACAGGTCATCAACATGGTACAAAACAGTCGATTCTGCAAGGTGTGGTGCGTTGTTTTTCTCGGAAAGGTGAGTGAGTACGAGAGATCTAGTATTTCCATCTACTACTCTGGATAAAAATTGACCTGTTTGGTCATTTGAGAGGTGGCCTCCTCTTCCAGATATTCGGTCTTTCAGAGCATTGGGGTATGGTCCATTCCACAATCGAGAATGATCGTAATTTGCTTCTATTGATATGTGCTGGCAACCAGATACATGATTGACCAATTCATCTGTCCATGAACCAAGGTCTGTAATCACGGCTCCTCTTTCTCCGCGATGACTAGCAATGAATGCCACATTATCTGCTCCACTATGAGGTACAGGGACGGGTAGTAGGGCTAAATCATCTGCGAATTCTAGGGCTTCAAGACTTTCGAATAACTGAACTCCTCGTAGGTCTAAATTTAGAGCTGTTGCGGTTCGGTCATTACAGAATATGGGTATATCCCATCTTCGTTGTGATATTCCTGCTCCGCCTCCATGATCTCCGTGGTGGTGAGTTAAGACAATAGCATCAATTTCTTCAGGGCGGATTTCCATTCTGGCTAAGCGTTTTTCTAGTTGTTTCCCACTGAACCCCTGGTCGATTAGTATCTTGGCATCACCACTTTCGACTAGTGTCGCATTACCGCGACTTCCAGTGCCAAGGTGTGTGAATGCAAGCGACATGGGAACTTTTGGGGGTTGTCGCGTTGAGCCCTTGAACTCACCCCTAAAAATCAAGAGATTGATGCCCTTTTTCCAAACAATCTTGGATTACCGTAGGTAATCTGAGTCTGAACATTGCTCCATCACTCTATTAAGGCTGGTTCAATGGTTCATGTCCGGTTGAGTGCTGCCGCGCTCGACGGTGATACCTATGCGCCGCTCACAATCCACGCTTTTGATGACCTTTCTTGTGGTAGCGGGACTCTTCTTTGTGTCCCAGTTACCTGCTATCTCGAATGTGGGTACCACTAATCCAAATTTAACTGACGGGGACCGGCCTCCAGTGACTGATTCTGACCGTGACAAGATTCCAGATGTCCATGAGAATCTATTCAGTGAATGGGTCAACTTCACATCCACAGATGGCCGTTCAGTCATCATGAAAGGACTTGACAGGGACAATGCATCAGATGCTTCTCTCGATATTGATATTGACGGATTAAATGCTACTGAGGAATACTGCTGGCCATATCCTGCCGAGTGTACGGAGCCTTCTTTTTCGAGAGGATTGACAGGTATAGTCAACGAATCTGGAGAGAGATGGTATCTGGATCCACGTGTGGCTGATACAGATGGTGATGGGATGCCTGATGGTTTCGAGGCTCATATGTGTGAGAAACTTGGCGGCTACGATTCTGAAGAGAAGCGGTATGACTGTGACACATTTGACCCTTTGAATGCAAGTGATGCAGATCTTGATCCTGATGAGGACGGTTTTGACGTGGATCGAAATGGTTTCCTTACAGTTAATGAAATGCTAACCTCGCCTGAAGAATATTCATTTGGGGCACCAGGTAATTGGACAAATGAACTGGATGGATTACGTTGCTATGCTCCAAATCCTGAATCCTCAATTCTCTATGATTGGCCATTCATTTCTGAAAATAAGAACTATACATTATTCGAGAATATTCTGCCTGCATGTGCAAGGAATGGTACGAGTGATATCATAGATGAGTACATTTGGTTAGGAACTAATCCAATTGAAGAAGACAGTGACAGGTACAATTTCGATGGTGTGAAGCATCGAAGGTTATTCCCTTCTAGTGGAGATGGAATCAAAGACGGATGGGAAATTCACTTTGGACTTAATCCACTGAACCGTTCGAATGCTTTGATTGATTTAGATAATGATGGATGGGATTCCAATCGTGACGGAATCATCAGCGTTGATGCTGCTCGTTCAGAAGAAGCTCTAACTCTTGGAGAGCAACTCTCTACATTGGAAGAGTATTTTGTCCACCTTGATGACGATAATACTGTTAAATCTGGAATGAGGTCAGTCGAACTCGGTGCTAAATCAGGAACATATACTGAATATCTCTTATCTCCTGAAGCTGAAGAAGGTGAAATCTCAATTCTAAATCATGATGTCAGAGAATTACGAGATGATGGAACACATTTGTGGGTCGGCTCTAAGCTAGGTGTGTCAATCATTGACTTTGAAACATCGGTGTCAACAGACTACGATCTTCCACAGGGGCATGATCTCCACGATATGGTATTGCTCGACAATCATCTTGTGATGATTACTGAATCTGGTACCTGGATTGCAGGTAGAGATGCAGGTGTGCTAGATGAGATATCTCTTTGGCAATATTTCCCTGGTAGATATACTGCTGGCACCCAACTAATTAGTGATGGTGGCGACGATTATGTCCTTGCATTGGGTCATGGAGGTTTTGGTTCTGTATTCCAAATCAACAGTATTTCAATCTCTGAACTTGAGGTTGGAACTGGAATTTCAAATGCTATGAATAGTGGAAATGCTACAGCGACATCTATTGTTCATGTCGACGTCACATCGGGCCCTCTTACACTCTTTGTTGGAACCGATGTTGGTTTATTTTCAGTTGAAACCGCATCAGCTAGAGATGCTTCCACTCCAAATTGGAAATTTTATTATTCCCTAGAACCAACTTCGATTGCTTCGGACATTGATGATTTACGAGCGATTGGTGCTGAGGGAGGAGACAATCCTGCGATAGTCAATGACTTACTGGCTGATGGTCCTTCCGGAGGTTCCTCACAAGTAGTTTGGATTGGGACACCTTCGGGACTCCACAGAATGGATTTATTGTCAGGCCTCATTACATATGGTGGTGATTTAGAGCACCCTGGAGTAGATGGAGTAACAGTTAATTCAGCAAACGAAATACACTCGATTCATTCTACTGGTGACCAACTTATTATTGGGTCTGGATGGGGTATGTGGTCTCTAAATGGTGGATATGCCGCTGTTTATGGAATGACTAACCAGGAATGGGTTCCCGGTATGATTTCTGCGATTACAGTTCACGAAGTTTCAGGAGTTAATACTGTATTTTTGGGAATAGGACCTGGTAAATATTCTAATCTTGAACTGATGGATCCAATGGCAAATGATTCAGATGCAGATGGTATGCTTGATGGATGGGAAGTTCGTTATGGATTGGACCCTACCGACCCCTGGGATGCTTACTTAGATGCAGATGGTGATGGAGTAAATCTCGATTCTGACCCAATCAATGAACGCCTCTGGAGAAACCTTGACGAATTCAGATATACAGCAAGAACAAGCAATGGTTACGATGCCACCGATCCAAGATCTGTTGATTCAGATAATGACGGAGTTGGAGATGGCGCGGAATACTTCGGATTATTCCACGAATTTACTCCTCTATGGTGTCATTACACGAATCAGTATGATTACGAACATGTTTGTGGAGATGCGGCAGGTTTAGCTGCAAATGCAACTTACTTGAGTTCCTTAGGAATCGACAGTGGTACTGATGCGACAAATCCAGATTCTGATGGCGATGGTATGCCAGATGGTTGGGAAATACAAAACCGTCGCTGGATTGGTTCAACCTTTACTGGGTCCAATAATTGGACAATGGATCCAATGGATCCTGCCGATGCAAGTTGGGATGCTGATGGAGATGGTTTGTCCAACTTGTGCGAGTATCAATGGACATTAATCAAAGCAGCAGGAGTTGCTGGAGATCTTTTGGAGAGTCATTTAGAATCTGAAGCTTCTGCTGAATCATGGGCGGAATCGGACCCGAATAATGTAGATTCAGATGGCGATGGACTTCCTGATGGTTGGGAAGCCAGAGGTGCTTGTACTTGGGATGTTAGCAGGACTGGAATCAACCCGCTAAACGGAAGCGATGCTTTTGAAAATCCTGATGGCGATGGTTTTGATATTAACCACAATGGTGTTATTGAGGACAATGAAGCATTCGTAAATTGGCTTGAATATAATGTCAGAGATAATCTCTATAGTGGAAATATGAGTTTAGATGGTGAATTGATACCAGATAATTTCACCACAGATTTATTCAGGAATATCTCTGATTGGGCCGCACCAGAATCGAACTTTGGAAATGGTGTATTAACCGGCGACCCAACCGATGCTGACAGTGATTCTGATGGAATGCCTGATGGCTGGGAAATATGGTATGCGAGATGGCACCTTCTCGAAGGAGAATGGTCGTTGGACCCATTAGATTCGGCTGATCGTTGGGACGACCCTGATGATGATGGAATGACTAATTGGGAAGAATACAACAGTATAGCGCCAGAACTTTCTGAAACTAACAGTAACCGTTCAAGTCCACAGTGGTATGTTACAACTGTAGGGGCAGGTTATACATTCCAACAATGGTCAGGAATAACAAATTCAGAATCATTTGGTTCCTTCGTCGAACAGGATTTGATAAACATCTCCGGGTATACAACAGACCCAACTAACCCAGACACAGACTCAGATGGTTTCCTAGACGGATTAGAGCTAATGTTCACAGCATGGAATGATACCGCACAGACTTGGACTCTTAACCCGCTGGTTCCAGGGGATGGTACCTTCGATGCAGACGATGACGCATTGACAGATGCTCAAGAATTTTCATTGGCAATAGTAAATCCAGTTAATGGTGAAAACCACCCACTAGATGCTCCATTAATGCACATTGATGGTGACCTGAACGATCCAACTCAGAAATCACAGCGTGTCTTTGACATAATTAGTGACAAAGGACAGAGAGGCAAGAGGCACCTAGCTGAATTCACTGAATGGCAATCTACTGGAATAGCTAATACATTCATTTCAACTCTGATGAGTATCACTGACCCGACAATGTCGGACACTGATGATGATGGTATGATCGATGGTTTCGAATATTGGTTTACCAGTTGGGACTTGGAGAATAACCGTTGGTCAATGAATCCGTTAATTGATTCAGATCAATGGCTTGATAGCGATCAAGATTCAGTAGACTGTGATAGAGATGGTAATATCTCATTGGATGAACAATACACAAACAAGAGGGAGTATGAATCCAGAGTTTACGGCAAATACTCTGAACGTCTTAGCACCGGTTCAGGACTAATTGGTTTTGGAGATGATGCAATTGATGCTTACGTCGAAGAAGGCAGTACTGAACTAGAAGCACGTCGTGCAATCTTCAATAATTTTAGAGGGAGAGATGCGAGTACAATTGCCAGAATGGATATGATTAATTCCGCTGATGACAATACTTTCAACAGGACCTTGTTTGGTATTTCTGACCCCACATTCGCAGATACAGATGGAGATGGTATCAATGATGGATGGGAATTCTGCTATGCTGTTTACGGCCTTCCAGACCCTACAACACAGAACCATTGGGCTACTAATCCTGTAAATCCATTCGATGTCAATTATGACCCTGATAGCGATGGTTGGTATGGTCGAACTTCGTTTGATATTCCAGCAACCCAGGGTACTTGGGAGAACCGTGAATTCACTCCTTCTGGAGATATTATACAGAACGGAATTGGGGATTTACCTTTCACTAATTATATGGAGTACCTGAATGGAACTAGGCCAGATTCAAATGATTCTGATGGTGATGCTATAACATACAACACTCAAGTCAACGCAGGTGTTGTGATAGCACACGACCAAGATTGGAATTTATCAGATGGGAGAGAGGTTTTCAAGTACGGAATAAATCCAATGGATAATGATACAGATGGGGATATGTTACCTGATTGGTATGAGTATGAAAAAGGGTGGAATGAGAGCAATGACAACTTTTCATCCAGACTCAATATAGAAGTCCAATGGATTGATGCTGCAACAGGGGGATCTTGTAATACAAACACAACTTCTTGCCGCCCGCTTTCACAGAATCTAGGTACGCTTTCTCGTCCTAATTTAGGCTGGACTTGGGCAACATTCAATCCAGCAGATCCTTTGGATGCGAATGACGATCCAGACCAAGATGGAAACTGGGATTGCAGTGCAACATGCGTATACACTCCATACACCAATTTCATGGAATTCTACGCTATAGCTAATCCAAATTTAGACTCACCCGATTCAGTAAGATTATCAGGTGAAACTTGGGAAGGTTCGCCAATAACCGAATGGTGGCAGTTTAGGGCCTTTACCTTGGGACTGGGCGAAGTTACTGAAGACTCAACAAATTATTTGGGGATGAATCGAAAGAATCTCGATGACCAGAGTTATGTTTTGATCATTGATGATATGGACAATGATTTCTTGGTGCTAGATTCTGGTGACGACATAGTCCTTTGTTCAGGAGATCAAACATCTGAATGGGACTTGTATTATGTCGGCAATACAAATCGTGCACCTGCGGTTGATTTAGGTGAACATGAATATGGCTGGTACCTACTAGATCTAGACGGCGATCATATTGCAGAAGGTAGTGATCCTTTGAATTGGGATACCGACGGTGATTGGATGGTGGATTGGTTCGAAGTCAAGGATGATGAAGAGGACGGATTACGCGGAGATTCTTCACCAATTCGATACGATAGTCGGAACACAGCATAATCCTCAGAATTCCCCCTAAAGGGGGATTTCTGTAGTGACATGACGCCGGATGGTTCAAGACTTATGTCGGATGTCGCCGAGGTAGGTGAATCGTATGTCGCAGAGGATTTCTACCCGTGCTATGCTGACAATGATGCTAATGTTGCTAGTTCTAACACCTCTCAGTCCTTTCGCTGAGACCTTTGTTGGACAGGCGCAGGCAAGCGGTTCATCGAGGCACATATACACATTTTCAGATGGCGACATCGAAAATATTGCATTGTATCAAGGTGGTGCGGATAAGACTACCAAAGTGGCAATACCAAAGGGTGCAGAAGTAATTGATGTTCAAATGACTCTGTCCGGAGCATCTTCAACAGGATGGTCTCAAGTTAGTACTGATACATACGAGGATTGGATGGATGGTTACTCTAACCGTATGGACTCCAGAAGTGAGGATTTGACTTTAGGTTTAGCTTCAAGTGAATTCGAATTTGCATCTCATTCACTAGATGAAGAAACTGTTCAGGGTTCTAATGCTTGGTTGGATAACGGGAGTTTCGCAATTAGACAGCCTCATACTGCAAACTCTACTGAAAACCGCTTGAGCAACCAGGTAAAGGTTACCAGCCCCAATTTCATGGCTCAAGGCCAGGGTGC
>Ga0208277_1000251_pt1 | contig 32923 bp, 30 predicted proteins | sample ETNtaG_5_FD_185782 | JGI IMG/M metagenome (GOLD analysis project Ga0208277, IMG submission 185782) | Marine microbial and viral communities from oxygen minimum zone, Eastern Pacific Ocean - ETNP201406SV205 (SPAdes) (version 2) | ecosystem: Environmental > Aquatic > Marine > Oceanic ...
GTAATTCTCTTCCTCTCCAAATTCGTACCAAGTTATGGGATTATCGACTGAGTTGGGAGTGCCTTTTTTTGCAAATTCAGTCCAGTATTCCATCATTTGTTCAGTTAATTTGAGGTCTTCCTCAGTCGTTGGCAGAAACGCATCATGCGTATTGAAGACATATGGAATTTCAGCACCATGATAAGCCAAGATCTTTTCACTGCCTTCTCGTTTTTTTGCAAAGAGGTACTGATAAACGTGATTGCCAGTTTTCGCCATGGATCTTGCAATGAGTATTGATGGACACGCAGTATCTTGATTGGTTCCGAATCGATCCATAGCCATTCTAAGATCACTGATGTCAAGCATACCTAAGATTTCATCGACCTTATTGGGGTGATGCCATTCGATCAATTCTGAGAAATCTTCAAGCGTTGGATTTTCATCAACATAGAGCAGGTCTTCATTTTGATTGCTGCCGATCATTACATCAACATCATTCAAGACGCCCTCATTGAATATTTTTGTAATGTTATCTGGAATCAATTCACCGTCCACGATTGGATGGTATGGATGATAAAGGTTGCTTGATATTTGCAGGAGCTCGTTCGAACTGAGCTGGGTGAGTTCATTGAAATTCAATGCCCCCGCTTTATTTTGAGTTTCTAAAGCCAATTTATTCGCATTGTCCAGACTATTTAGTCGACTTGGATTAGATAAGTTGTAACCGCCACTTTGAATGATGCCTCTATCGAAAAGACCTTCTGATAATGGGGAAGCTATATGATAAGAAACGTGTGCACCGCCAGCGGATTCACCAAAGAGTGTAATATTTTCAGGATCACCACCAAATTGAGCAATATTATCTTTCACCCATTGAAGTGCCAAAATCTCGTCTTCCAGTCCAAAATTTCCTGTTTGATTTTCCATCTCTGGGTGGTTAAAGAAGCCAAAGATATTTAATCGATACGGAATGGAGACCACCACCACATCTTTTTGTGCCAGATTATGGCCAAGATAGTCTGGCTCATATGTCCAGCCACCCACATCATTTCCACCATAAATCCATACCATGACCGGTTTTTTTTCTGAGCTATCGATGGATTGAGTCCAAATATTTAGATACAAACAATCTTCACTGACCGATTCCACATGTTGAAACATTGATTTGTCTTGATCAAACGATTCGATGACATCGTGATACCACTCCGTGGTATAAGTATCTTGCATGCATGCCGGCTTAAATGTTCTCGCATCAACCACTTGTGATTGTTTTACAGGGATTGGTGATTTCCATCTCAGTTCACCAACAGGTGGTTCTGCAAAAGGAATTCCCCTGAAGATAAACAATTCTTTTTCATCGTCGTAATTTGCCAAGAAACTAGAATCATTGGCATTGATTTGGATTTCCACTTCTTCCGACTGAAGCGGAAGAGCCATGAGCAACAGAAGGATTATGAAAGATCGTGACACGGTCTATATGCCAACGACAATGTTTCCGATGACCTGATTGCTCTCCATCGATAGATGTGCATCGACAATATCATCCAAAGCATAGGATTCTGAAACGAGGTGAGTGAGCGCTTGATCATTCATGGCAGCATTCAGCCCATTCACAATCATGTTTCTGTCGCTTTCTGAAACGATATAGATCAAGTAGGTGTTTAATTTAACCCCTTTAAACATTAAGTCATAAAAAGGCAGAGCGGGTTCCATAACCCCAACAGATCCATAAGATGCTATGATGCCATTGGGTTTAATCACTTCTTTGCTGACAGAAAGGTTTCCTCCAAACTCCACTTCGAGAATGCGATCCACGCCTTCCCCATTTGTAAAATCCTTTATGGCAGCAACAACATCCTCATCACGATAGTTAATAATCAAATCTGCACCCGCATCATTTGCAACTTCAGCCTTTTCGTCTCCGCTTACTGTTGTGATGACTGACGCTCCTGACCACTTCGCCAATTGAATGCCATAGTACCCAACGGCACCTGCACCCCCAGTAACAAGGACGGTTTGATTCTCAACCGATCCATCGCAAAGCATCCCATAATAGGCGGTAGATGCTGGGATGCCAAGACAAGCTGCTGCCTCATAACTGGTCTCATCTGGAAGAGAAACTGCTTGCTCAGAAGGAAGGGCAATCATTTCAGCACAGGTCCCATGGGCCCTTCCAAATGCACCGTTCCATATCCATACTCGTTCTCCAATTCGGCTCTCATCAATGCCTTCGCCTACAGCAGTGATCACGCCACTGCCATCTGAATGAGGAATAATCTGTGGAAATTGAAGCTCCCCTCTGGCGCCGGCTCGAGTTTTTACATCCGAAGGATTGACCCCTGATGCTTTAATTTCTATCAAAACCTCGCCTGCATTTGGATTGGGATCACTCGTTTCCCCGACTTGCAGAACCTCTGCCGCGGCACCAATATTTTCATACCAAGCTGCTTTCATTTATTTCCTTTAGTTATTAATCTATTTCTGGCATTGCCAGAGTTTCTGTATGCCCATCTATTACCAACATCTGTCCACTGATATTTTTTGCCAGTGGGGACAAAAGGTATATTACCATTCCGGCTATTTCATCGCTCTCAATAAAAGTCTTCAAAGAGTTTTGACTGAGATAAGCTTCTCTTATTTTTTTGGGTGTGGTGCTTCGATATTTAGCATCCCTTTTTATGACGCCCTCAATGCGTTCACCGCTGACCGAGGTAGGACAAATTGTATTCGAGCGAATCTTATCACTCCCATACTCCATCGCCCACGTTTTAGTGAGACCGATCAGAGCCCATTTTGATGCAGTGTAAGCGGAACGAAGAGGTGTGCCCATAAAAGATGAGCTGGAGCCAATATTGATAATCGATCCGCCACCGGATTTTTTGAGCAATGGAATGGCTGCTTTTGAACACATGAAGGTTCCGGTTAAATTGATTTTGATGGTTTCATCCCAGTCTTTTGGTTCGATGTCTTCCAATTTAGCAGAGGGCCCAGAGACGCCGGCGTTATTTATCAGTGCATCCAGACTTCCAAATTGAGACTTTGCCTCTTCAAAACACCTCGATACATCAGATTCATTGGAAACATCAGCTTGAATGGTGGTTATACCAGGACAATCATTTTTTAATCGCTCGAGTGCAAGCTCATCTTTGTCGCATACCAATACATTCGAACCATTACTGACGAGCGTTTTTGCAATTTCAGCACCTATTCCTGACCCAGCAGCAGTGATGATAATTTTGAGGTCTTTTAAGTGATCCATTAATTAATCATAGGATCAATTTTAGTCTGAAGCCACACAATTAAATCGTTTTTGCTCATGCTTCTGGCGGATGCAAGTTCTCCAGCAAGGGTCGCAAATATGACTTCATTTTCAGAGTTGAGAAGAACCAGGGCTGGAATGCCTTCGCTGATGGGGTTTCCGTATTCCTCGACGATGTCAAGATTCCTATTCCATTCTCCAACATCAACCGAGACAAGAATTGCTCTATCATCGAGCCATTCCTTAATATCAGGGCGAGAAAAATATTCGCCCAAAGTTCTGCAATCCGGACACCAGTTACCGCCCATTTGTAATAAAACATATTTATTTTCTAGTTCTGCAATCTTGAGTGCTTTTGAGATGCTATCTAATGCATCGGCATTTTCATCATATGGCTCATAAGCGGGAATAGACCAACCATTAAAGCTGAACAACAGTGCTGATATGAGGATGAGTTTTTTCATTTAGTTCTTCTTTTTAAATTTTTATAGTGATTTTAATAGTGTTTTGATGTTTGAAAGGATATTGGGGTTGCCCTTAAAGCCTTTTATCGATTCATCCGGCTTATTCCAATCATGGGCCGAGTCAGTAAAGAAATTAGAGTCTGCTTTCACCCAGCTAGAGTCATCCAAAGTCCCAACTTTAATATAAACAATATGTGAAAGCTCTTTTGAATAGCTCATGACACCCGAGCCGCAATTTTGGCAAAACCCTCTTTTGATATGAGAGCCAGACGAACCCTTGCTTTCAAAATATTTTAATTCGCCTTCAATGGTAAGATTTTTTCTTGCTAAAAATAATATCGTAGCTTTACCTGAACCAGTAGTGCGTTGGCAATCTTTGCAATGACAATGGTGAGCTGAGATTACTTTTTCCTTTAAGAAAGAATAGGATATTTCCCCACATTGACATCTACCAGTTTGGTTTACTTTCATGATCATTCTGAGATTAGGACACGAATCTCTTCATTTGATTCCAGGACTTGCACCGTATGGATTTCCTCGGCTATTAAGTCTCCCCCGATTCATATTTGAGAAATCTTTTTCTTCTATCAATCTTCCTTTCGCTGAAAATGTTTTCCATATTCCAATGGGTTTCCCTTCATTGTATTTTTCTCTTGCTTGGAGTTTTCCAGTTTCATAATAAAACTCCCAAGTGCCATGCTTCTTTCTGTTTTTTACTTCACCCGTAAGATAGATCTCCCCATTTTTGTGGTTAATGGTGAATTTTCCATCCGGAGGAAGATCCTGAGCTTGGATATTAAAGCTGAACAATAGTGCTGATATGAGGATGAGTTTTTTCATTTAATCTCACGATTTGCCAAATCAGATTGGAGAAACTGAACCTTTAATTCTCCCTCTTCAATGATCAAATAAACACTCTCCATCCAGAAGGAATGGATGGATTCATTATTGTTGGTTATGAATACACCATTGTTGTAATAGGTGATGTGTGCAGAATCCGTACTGAGTGTCACCTTAAAATCTGAAAGCACCCAATCTGTCTTTATAATGGTTCCTGTTGCCTCGGTTACGAATTCATGGAATGTCTCTCGATCAAGATCTAGACCATCCTCAAAAATTTGAAAGTCTTTGGTGATCAACCTTGAAAAGGCCTCTTTCTCATAACGATCAACATCCAGCAGATAGAAAAACTCCTCCAGCTTAGCAATGGCAGTCTCTTCCGATACTTCGATTGAGAATGCACTAAAGCTAACTAGAAAAGATGTTAAGACTATAATCCTTTTCATCACTTTACCCTCCTTTTTCTTGATTTTTCATCAATCAAAATGCATTGAAGATAGATGCTTTCATCATCTCTTACCCCAGTGACAATTTCAGATTTAAAATCACAGTATTGACCGATGGTTTGTTCAATATTCCAAGAGTTGATTGGACCGCCCTTGGATACTGCCCAGAGTAAATCCCCACTCTTGCATTGTTCCTTTATTGCATCTTTAAAATCATGAAAATTCTCACCGCTGATCCAGCAATATTGTTCTTGTTGACCGGCTTCATTATGGTGAGCTCCCCAAGCAGGATTAAAGATAAAGAAAGAAAGAATGATGAGTATTATAAAAACCGTAAATGAAACATTTCTTTTGGTTTGTTCATCGCTTAGTTTTTTCATTGGATTTGCCCTTTGACGATCACTCGATGGATGCTCTGTGTATTGGAAATAGACGTTAATGGATTCTTATCTAAGATCACCAAATCAGCCAATTTCCCAACTTCAATCGTCCCCATTTGACTTTCCATGCCAAAAAATTCAGCAGGGGTGATTGTTGCAGAACGAAGCACATCCATGTTGGACAGTCCTGCCTCTGAAAGCAATTCAAGTTCCTTGTGAAGACTGTAACCGGGTGTCAGATAACCGATTGGCGTATCGGTTCCGGCAATAATTTTAACGCCTTCTTGATGCATTTTATTGACCAGCGATAAGCTCCAAGCATCAAATTTTTTAGCGTTTTCAGTCACATCAATATCCGCAAGGTTTAATGAGCCTTGCATCCAGTCTTTTTCTGCGGCTTCGGGCAATTCTTGATATGTTTCTCGCCATTTTGGATCGGCATAAAAACGCCTAGAGTCAAATGTATTGATTGTGAGTGTGGGTGTTTGGAAAACACCGTACTCGGATAATTTCATTATGATACGAAGACAGCGTTCATCATCGGTATTGTCGATGGCATAGTATCTTTGAGAAGAATGGATATGCGTACGAAGTGCCGAGCCTGCAATAGAGGCTTCATTTTCAAGACTGACTTGGCGATCATTCAAAAGATTGTCGGCATCTTTCGCACAAGCAAGATCCATGTTTCTGACATGTTGCATGCCGCCCAATCCAGCTTCTATCGCTTCTTCAAGATCGATGCTTAGAGGAACATGGCCCGTTACTCTCAATCCATTTTGACCGGCAACTTTCAGTAACTCTAAATACGTTTCTCTGGTCAGCATTTCATAGGATTTTAGAAACGTAACACCTTCTTTGAGAAGCCCGTCAACAACCTCTGGGATGTTTGTGGTTTCATCAATGCCAATCGATAAGTTTGGAAAACCCGGTTCCATTCCTTTGTAGACTCTGTCTGCTCCATCTATCAATGGCCCGGCATAAAACAGCCTTGGAGTTGTGTTGGGATTTTCTTCAATAAAATTCAGTGAAGGTTGAAGTTTCGATAGTATGGCACCGGTATCCCTAATGCTGGTCACTCCATTCTTTAGATAAAGTTTAAAATGTGTTTCGTGATCAATCTCAGGTATGAAAGTCAAGTGAACATGAGCATCCCATAGGCCCGGAATGAGATATTTTCCCTCTCCATCGATGATTTGTGAATTGTCCATAGCAAGTTTTGCGCTTCCAATGGATTGAATCACTCCATTCTCTATAGAAACGGTCTGATTGGTTCGTGTTCCATTTTTTGCATCGATCAATGTGATGTTCTCAATGACAATTCCTGCTTCCACTGAGAACAGTTGAAATCCAATCAATAGCGCCCAAAAGTTTATTTTTCCTTTCATATTCCCTCCGAAATGACAAAATCCCTGACTGAGCAATCCGTTATGTGCTTCAATGCCGATTGATATTCTTCACCTGCATAAACTGCTTCGGCAAGCTCAAAACTTGGAAATTCAACCAATACTGTTCTTTCAAGTTTGGCATTTTCCATATTGGTTTGTTGACCGCCGCGGACCAAGAATTTCCCATCGTTTTTTGCAACAATCTCTGTGGCGGCCTTTGCATATAATTCAAAGGCCGATGGATCATGATATTCGCATCTAACTATCCAGTAACCTTTCATACGGCCAAACCTCCATACCATGAATCGCATTTCGAATGTCCATGCTTAAATTCACGCTGCCAACCCTTTCCTTGGTTTCAAGATTAAACAACGTAATCGAAGAGGGCGACGAACCCATTGCAACATGATTTTGATCAATGACGCACAGTCCTCTTGCAAAACCTTGTCTTGCAACCCGACTGTCGTCAAAATCTTTATGAGTTAATTCTTCTTCCGGGAAGTGAGGCACTCCAAGATTTACCTCTGAGCCGTCTCTTTTTACCCACCTTAGGCAATTGCTTTGTGTGTCATTAAAAATTACACCATCTCTGAATGGTCTAGAATTATGCGTTCCTTCTGGCAGACTGCAAAATTCTGTCGGGTTGAGTTCGCTGTCTATGCTAATCAGAGCATTGGTTCTTAATCCGCTTACAAACAACCCTTTTTTTGAGCATCTTACATTGTTGAGATGCAGGGTGTTTCCAGGCTCTGGCCCGTCCTCAGTATTCGGATCAAACAGTTGTGATTTCCACCCTTCTTGTGTCTTGCGAAGGTGCAGTCCTCGGGTAAACTCATCTCTGTCCAAATCAAAGATTAGGAGCGAATCAAACCCCGTTGAGGTAATAAAAAGCAAGTTCTCAAATCGGTTGATCTCATGCGCGTGTTTCAAGAATCTATTTTTATACGATCGTTTGATTTGAAAGTTTTGATCATAAACAAAGATCTCATCGCTCGCTGCAATATAGATCTCATCGGTTCTAAACTCAATGCCTCTTAGGCCTCTATCCCAGCCTCTACCAGTGAAGTCTATGCCAGAATCGTCCCAGTCGACAACCAAGTTGGCTTCTTGTTTTTGAAAATCAACAAGATAAATCCCTCCATGACTTTCACCTTGTTGGCTTCCTCTGACAACAGAACTTGCTATGATGGTCGGTAACTTTTGCATACCTTTATTGTAATCCATATATAATTTCTGAGCAGAGGTTTAATCAACGTTTTTGAATATGAAAAGAAATAAATACAATTATTATTCGGCATTGCTTTTAATTTTTTTTGCTGCATCCGTGCAATCCCAGAATATTACTGAGGTTTACTGTGGCAAATTATTAAATACAGAAACTGGAATCTGGATCAAGAATGCTTTAATCAAAGTCGATCAAGACTCTGGGAAGGTAAAAAAATTGAGTAATTTTGCCAAAGTAAGTAACCCTCTAAAAAAGAGCAGTTTAGATCTCTCAAAACAATATTGTCTGCCAGGCTTAATCGATATGCATACGCACATATCTGAGGACGTATCGGGAGATTTAATTGAATTTTATTCCATCACACAAGATGAACAGTTAAAGATCGGTAGAAAAAATGCAAGCGTCACATTAATGGCTGGTTTCACCACAGTTCGAGATGTTGGCGTCTATATCGCTTGGACAGATAAGAAGCTTAGAGATGAAATAGAAGCAAAGAAGACGCCTGGACCAAGAATGAAAGTGGCTGGCTACTATTTGACTATACCCGGCGGAGGAGGTGATGTAGCGATCCCTGGATATCAAGGAGATGTGCCGGACCACATTAGAATGGGTGTAGCAAGAGGTCCGGAAGCTTTTCGTGAAAAAGCAAAACAAGTCATAAAAGGGGGCGCAGATCACATTAAGCTCATAGCTTCTGGAGCTGTTTTGGCATATGGCAGCTTGCCTGGCAGTCCTGAGATGACGCCAGAAGAAATCTCTGCCGTTGTTGATGAGGCCAAAAAGACAAATACAAGAGTCACCGCGCATGCACATGGCGCTTTATCAATCAAGCAAGCTATTCAATCAGGCGTAAACAGCATCGAGCATGCATCCTTGATTGATGAGCAAGGAATCGAACTGGCAAAAAAATATAGTGTTTCTCTCACCATGGATGTCTTCAATGGAGACTACATAAATGAAATGGGCGAAAAAGATGGCATGCCGGAGGAATTTCTACAAAAAAACAGAGAAACCACAGATATCCAAAGAGAGAATTTTGAAAAAGCACACAAAGCAGGAGTTAAGATAGTTTTTGGAACGGATGCAGGCGTTTATCCACATGGATTAAATGCCAGACAATTCAGTTACATGACAAAATTTGGAATGACCAATATTGAGGCGATTCAAGCAGCCACCATAAGTGCTGCTGAGGTATTGGGAATGAGTCAAGAAATCGGTAGATTAGATGAAGGATTCTTTGCAGATATTATCGCAGTAAGCAATAATCCATTGGTCGATATTAGAACTCTGGAAGATGTACAGTATGTGATTAAGGAGGGCTATCTTTACAAAGATAGGAGTAAACAGTGATCAAAAAATCTATATTTTCAATTATTTTTACCTTACTCGTTGCAAGCAATGTCTATGCAAATACAGAAATATCAGCACCATCGGTTGTTCTAACTGATGTTCCATTTTCAATATCAGCATCGGGGCATGATTCCAAGAGAGCTTGTGACTATAGGTTGGAATTGGAAGGATATCTAATTGAACCGTCTCTTTGTGCCCCTGAGCAAGACATAGAATTTGAATTTTTGAGATTTGCAGAGGCTTCATCCGATTCAGCCAAACTTTTGCTTGATGACGATGCTGTGGCAGAAGCGAGCATTAACGTTTTACCCGGTTGGGTCTCATTATTGCCACCATTGATTTCAATTCTTATGGCCTTGGTTTTTAAGAGCGTTGTTCCAGCATTATTTTTAGGCGTTTGGATTGGTTCTTTTGCGATCATGGGTTTCAAGGCGAATGCTATTTTAGATAGCTTGTTAAACATTACTTCTATATATGTGAAAGATGCACTGGCGAACCCAGATCATGCCGCAATCATTATTTTCAGTCTCATGATTGGAGGCCTTGTTGGGATCATTTCTAAAAATGGAGGCATGCAAGGCATCGTAAATAATATATCTGGATTTGTCAGTTCTTCGAATCGAGCTCAGTTGGCAACTTCATCTTTGGGCGTAGCCATCTTCTTTGATGATTATGCCAATACGCTTGTTGTAGGCAATACAATGAGGAAGGTTACCGACAGCCTTAAAATATCAAGAGCGAAGCTTGCATTCTTGGTCGATGCAACTGCAGCACCAATAGCTTGTGTCGCATTGATTACCACTTGGGTTGGGTATCAAGTAGGAATGATTGATATTTCTGTGAGTCAAATCAGCGAAATCAATCAATCCGCATATTCCTTGTACCTCAATTCAATACTTTATAGTTTTTACCCTTTATTTATGTTGTTGTTTGTTTTCTTGGTCGCAGGAACAGGGAAAGATTTTGGATTGATGTATCAATACGAAGTTGCCGCTCGTTCTGGAAATGACCCCTCTCTTGAGAAGCTAAGCAAGGGTTATACAAATGATGACGAAACAAAACAGCTCGAGCCCAAAGATCCATCTAAAGCAAGAGCATACAATGCATTTATTCCAATCTTAATGTTTATATTCTCAACAATTGCAGGGCTTCTTTCGACCGGTGAAGGAGAGAATATTCAAGACATCATTGGTTCTGCAGATGCATACACTGCATTGTTATGGGGCTCCTTGATGGGCGTATTGACTGGCTTTGTGCTTACAATCTTTCAAAGAATTTTATCTTTGGAAGAAACGGTTCAAGCATGGTACGAGGGTGTCAAATTCATGATATTTGCCATCATCGTGCTAATTCTGGCATGGTCTCTGGCTCAAACAACAGAAATTTTGCAAACTGCAAATTATCTGGTTTCAATACTGGGCGAGTTTCTGCCTGTTCCACTTATTCCTACAGTCATTTTCCTGTTATCAGCTGCAACAGCTTTTGCCACTGGCTCAAGTTGGGGAACAATGGGAATCTTCTATCCCATTGTCATACCTCTGGCTTGGCAAATCATGTTTTTAAACGGTGTCGCGGATATGGAGCACATTTATATTATTTATTCGTCAGTAGCATGTGTCATCTGTGGAGCGGTTTGGGGCGATCATTGTTCACCGATATCAGACACCACAATTATGTCATCCATGGCATCGGGTTGTAATCATATGGACCATGTTTCAACTCAACTTCCCTATGCTTTGAGCGTGGGTACAATCGCATTGGTTTTAGGAACCATCCCCACTGGTTATGGCGTATCACCATTGATCATGATCCCAGCTGGGTTAATGGCCGTATTAATTTTGTTATTAATTTTTGGAAAGAGAGTGGAGTAAGCAATGGAGAAAGTTTCATCAAATCGAAGTTTTAAAGGAGTTCATGAAGTTTGGTCACACGATTCAGTTGCAACTTCATGCAAAATGACTTTCTCAATTTATCTTCCAGATAATCCAGAAGGCCAAAAACAGAAAACATTGATTTGGTTATCGGGTCTGACATGCACAGAAGAAAATTTTAGAGTAAAGTCCGGTGTTCAACGTTTTGCATCTGAGCACAATATGATTATTGTTTCTCCCGACACCAGTCCCAGAGGCGAGGATGTTCCAGATGACCCTAATTATGATTTCGCACAAGGTGCTGGCTTTTACCTGAATGCAACCGAAGAGCCTTGGGCAAAGAACTACAAAATGTATAGTTATGTTGTAGACGAATTGGTTGAAATCGTTGAAAATAATTTTCCAGCTGATGCCAATCGTATAGGCATATCTGGACATTCAATGGGCGGTCATGGAGCATTGACAATTGCACTTAAGAATCCGGAATTGTTTAAATCTGTTTCAGCATTTTCTCCAATCTGCAATCCCACAAAGATTCCTTGGGGAGAGAAGGCATTCACAAAGTATTTAGGAGACGATCAACTTGCATGGCATGAATACGATGCTTGCAGTCTCATTAAGAGCAGAGGGTGGCAATCGGATATCTTGATTGATCAAGGTGAGGAGGATGAATTTTTAGCCGATCAATTAAAGCCAGAATCTTTTGTTCAGGCATGTGAAGAAAACAATGTTGCAGTCTCGTTGAGGATGCAGCCTGGTTTTGACCACAGTTATTTTTTCATCTCAAGCTTTATTCAGGATCACATCGAGTGGCATAGTCAGAGGCTCTGAAGCGTTCTAACTTAGTTCGTCTAAATACCACTTGATGAATCGGCGAGTGCTTTGCTCCTTATCGGTATAAGGCCCCGATTGATATTTAATTGAATTCACTCCCTTTTGATTATTAACGATGATGGTTTCATCGGCATAAGTAGTGACATCCCATAGCCACATGAGCTTTTCTTTGTCATAGTCTTTGCCTTCTTCTGCATTCTTATTAACAAGCCAGTAGATGTCACATTGGCATTGATCCAAGCTTGTTGGTGTAAATACATATCCAACAACATGATCACAATATGCTAGGAAATAACTCACAGGCCCAATATTAAAATCCGAACATCCTTGATTGAATTCTTTGATATTGCCTAAAAGTGGAGCCAATGGTTCACCATTTTTGCTTCCCGTCATGTATCCATCAAAGAGCGCATATCTTGAATAGGCATATTGTTCATGATTGGCATCTTTGTTTGAGAAATCTTTGTTCACCTCGATATCTTTGAGTCCACAGCTTTCTAAATTTTCCATCATCTTTTCTTGCGCCTCATCAAATCCTGGTTCATCTTCGATCTTAAGCGAATGAGAGAGGGAGTATTCAGGATGAGCGGGTGCACAGTGGTAACATTCTTGATAGTTTTCAACTGCAAGTTTCCAATTGGAAGCAATGGGATAATTTTTGTGCGCGGCCACCTTAAGGTCTTTGAAGCCAAACATTTCAAACGGCTCGCTTAAATCGCTTTTAAGATTTTCGAGTGATTGAGGATTATCTGAGAGGTTTAGAAGAAGCATGCCTGAAACAGATTCAATGTTGCACGGATGAAGCCCAAGCGTTGACTTATCGATGCCTTCTCTTAAACTCTTTGCCGCCAGAAGTTTGCCATCAAGGTTATACGTCCAACTGTGATATGGGCATGAAAAACGAGTGGAGTTTCCTCTTTCTTCAAGACAAATTCTTGAGCCTCTGTGTCGGCATACATTGAAAAAAGCTTTTACTTGATTCTCTTTATTTCTAAGAACAATGATCTCTTCATCTAGAAGCTTATATACAAAATAATCACCCTTATTAGGGATTTGAGAGTCATGGCCTATGAAAATCCAGCTATCGAAGAATATTTGACGCTTTTCTAGGCCAAATATTTCTTTATCTTTGTAGAATTTCTGATCAAGTGACCAGTCTTCTTGGTGTTGATTTAATAATTTTTCAATGCTGTTCATGGTTGTGCTTAATTTGGGTAAGAATCTATCATAAATTTAAGCCTTCTTTAATAGAATCTATAAATTTGTTAATTTCTTCGTCTTTTTCTTTTTGATCCAATTTCTCCTTTAGTCATTTCTGGTAACTTAAAAATTTTTTTGAGTTCTGAAAAATCATCACTCTGATGTGGGATAGACATTGCTTTTACGAAGTAATCTTGGAAGAGAGGTTCAGTGGCAGTTTCAATCTTTTCTATTTGAGTGACTGCAGTTTCAATTTCTTTCCTGCTGTTCGCATCAAGTAAAGCAATTCTTGCGCCAGTGCTTGCGGCATTCCCTGCTGAGGTTACTTCATTAATTTTACAGTTCGGTATTAATCCAAGTGCCATGGCATATTTGACATCGATATGACTCCCAAAAGCCCCAGCAAATCTGATTTTATCCACTTGAGTGATGCCGGCTTTATCCATAAGAAGTTTAGCGCCAGCATAGAGTGCAGCTTTTGCCAGCTGGATCGCACGTATATCATTTTGAGTGATCACTATCTTTTGAGCTCCTTCATACAGAAGGTATGAAAAAGTTCGATCATCTTTGAAGACTCTGTCACTTGTATCTCCATCCTTTTGCTGAATCAAACCTTCGGTAGAAACGATTCCAGATAGGAACATTTCAGCGATGGCTTCTATTATTCCTGATCCACAGATTCCAGTGACGCCTATTTTCTCAGTCTCTTTTTCAAACCCTTCCTCATCAGACCATAGATCAGAACCAATGACTTTAACCTTTGCATCAAGTGTTGAAGGATCAATTCTGACTCTTTCTATTGCACCAGGCGCTGCTCTTTGACCAGAATTGATCTGAGCACCTTCAAATGCAGGACCAGTTGGGCTTGATGCCGCAAAAACTTTATCTCTGTTTCCAACCACGATTTCAGCATTTGTTCCGACATCCACAATCAGGTTGTATGCATCCTGCTCATAAGGTTTTTCTGTCAATATCACTGCGGCAGCATCGGCTCCAACATGCCCAGCAAGACAGGGAAGGGTATAAACTGATGCATGATCATTGATGCCTAAATTAAGGTTTTTTGATAGTTCAGTTACGGCTTTTGCAGTCTTAAGCTTAAATGGTGCTACACCCAAAGGAACAGGATCATACCCAAGAAATAAGTGATGCATGACTGGGTTGCCAACAACGGTTGCTTCAATAATATGCCTCGGATCTATTTGATTTTTATCGCATGCCCTTAAAATTAGGTCTTTGATTGACTCTCTGACTGATTGAGTCAATTTTTCTTCAGATCCTGGATTAAGCATGCAATACGACACTCGGCTCATCAAATCTTCTCCAAACCTGATTTGAGGATTCATTGAACCCTCGGATGCCAAGATCTCACCAGTCTTAAGGTCACTGAGATTGACAGCAATTGTGGTCGACCCGATATCTATGGACACACCGTATATTTTTTCAACCAAACCCGGCCAAAAATCAACCACGTTATTATTCTCTCTGACAGCAATCGTTATATTCTTTGATTCACTGAATAATCTGTAATCAAAATTCTTAGGGAAAATTTGATCTATCTTTATTCCCCAATCAACATTTAGTTTCTCAATGATCAATTTCTGAAGATGATCATTTGAGTCAATCGAAATCTCGCTTTTATCGATCTGATGAAGTCTCGATATGGGATTGATGGTTACTGATGTCGCTTCAAAGCTTTTTCTTACAACTTGTTGATGCAGCTGGCTTTCCTCAGGGATGTCTATGACTACATCGCCAGATATAGTTGTTTGGCAGCCGAGCCTTCTTGATTTTCTTAAGCCCTTTCGATCCGAGTATTTAATTTCTGTTTCAGTTAATTGATTAAGATTCGAGGAACTGGAAGTAATGCCATGTTTTGCAAACTCTCCTTCAGTGGGTTCTATTTGGCATCTTCCACAGATTGCTCGACCTCCGCAAACAGAGTCTAGATCAACACCTAGACTTCTTGAAGCTTCCAATATTGTTGTGCCTTCTTGAAAATGACCTCTCTTCCCAGAGGGCATAAAGATAATCTGAAACTGATCTTTCTCAGTCATTGCCCTTGATTTAACGCTTTGACCTTCTTCTGTTTCTTTTTCGATTGGCGCTTGGCTCCCTATTACTTGCTATCCAATTTGTGCATTCTGGATCATTACCCATCACTACATTTGCTCCTCTTACCGATTGCATTATTTCTTTCTCAAGAGGATTGGTAATTGCACTCGGCATACCTGCCGCAATAGCCATCGCAATGAATGCTGTATTAAGTCCTAGCCTGTTTGGTAGTCCAAAACTCAAATTTGAGGCGCCACAAGTAGTATTTACGCCCAAGTCATTTTGTAGCATTTTAACGAGTTCCATTACTTGTTTTCCTGCTGAGTTGATGGCCCCAATTGGCATGACCAAAGGATCGATGATCACATCTTCTTTTGGTATCCCATAGTCCATTGCTCTTTCCACTATTTTCTTGGCAACTTCATATCGCACATTAATGTCCTCAGATATTCCAGAATCATCATTTGAAATTCCAATCACAGCACAGCCATATTTCTTAACCAGAGGCAGGACGGCTTCTAACCTCTCCTCTTCGCCTGTGACTGAATTCAAAAGAGCTTTACCTTTATATGCCTCAAGCCCAGATTTCAGTGCATCTATTATGGAAGAGTCAATGCATAAGGGTATATCAAAATTCTCTTGGATAAGTTTGATGCTATCTGCAAGTATCTTTGGCTCATCCGCTAGTGGTACACCTGCATTCACATCAAGCATTTGAGCCCCAGCGTCAACTTGTACTTGGGCATCACTAAGAACACGATCAAGGTTACCAGCTTTCATTTCCTCAGTAAGAAGTTTCCTTCCTGTGGGATTAATTCTTTCTCCTATTACAACAAATGGATTTTCTGAACCTATCCTTATTTCTTTACGATCTGAGCTAATAATTGTTGTTGTCATATCATTTACCTATTTATCTTTGAGACCTTTTGCTTTAACTGTCTTTTCAAGTATGTCATCAGAAAACAGCGTCTCTAATGTTTCGATTTCTCGATCAACTATAGATTCAGGATCATCCACTTTAATATTTTTAATATCTCTTCTCCAATCTGCCATGTATGCATCACTCGAACCTTTTCCAGCTCGCATTGCGGCCCTATCAATTGCTTCTGCAAATCTAGGACTCATTTGTTTCTTAAATCTCCCAGATTTTGTTTTAAAGATTATATGAGAAGGAATGTCACGCCAGAATACTGTTATTAGTTTTCCCATCTAATTCATCGCCTTATTCAACTGATCTTCAAAATTGCCTAAACCGGTATAGTGAATACTATATTCAAGATTGAGATAATTGGCACAATCCTTGGCTTTGACCTCCAAATCATTGTCATGCTTCTGCGCCAAATAGACAATATTTTTGTAATTCTTGAAGTATTCATCTTTCAGACTGGGATGTTTTGAAATACCTAGACCATCGATGATCAGGCGTTTAAAGTTTTTAACCAGAAAATCAGTAAGATAAAATGTTCCAATTTCTCTGGTGCTTAAATCTTTGAATAATCTTGATCCAGCGAAGAACTCATAACAATGTGCCCCTTCTAATCGTTCGATATCATAGTTTTCCAGCATTGAGTCAATCAATCCACCAGTTCCGCAATCTGCATAAGCTATGAATATTTTTGAGTATTCTTTGAGGCTTGACTCGATGGTCTCTTCGATTTTCTTTGGAAGTTTTTTTGGTGTGTTATGAAGATCTGCATTCAAACATTGGAGGTTAACATTGTTCCAATTATTCAGTTTTATAATTTCATTGATTTCGTGAGCTATGGCACCACAACCAATGATGAGAATATCTTTATTTTTCATTTTTTAGCCCCGAAACAATGGCTTTATCAAGATAATCGGAAAGTACTTCTTGTTCAATTAAATTCAAAGAAGAATTCAGTTTCTTTTTCTTCTGCTTCTCCTTCGTCTTGGGATTTTGTCTTGCTCATCAGGGCTATTGGGATTTAAGTAACTCTCTATCATCTTGATATTGCCTTTTGTCATCTCTCCCAAATCTTCAATGACCTTGCTTAAATCGAAGTTTATATTTTCTGAATTAACACTCAATGCTTCAGACATTGCTTTCACATGAACATGAGTGGTGCCACAACATCCCCCAATGATTTTTGCGCCTAAACTTCTAGAATAAAGTGCATATAGAGCCATCATCTCTGGTGTGCCACTGTATATGATCTCTGTGCCTTTGAATTCTGGAATTCCGCAATTTCCTTTTGCCACAATAAATTGTTCATCATTGATTATTGACTGATTGAAGCACTTGATTGAACCAACAAGCTCTGAAGCACCGATCCCACAATTTGCACCATATCCAATGACAGTGTGTTTATGTTTGTCTGCGAGTATCGTCAACTCTTTTGGTTCAAGACCCATCATGGATCTGCCATGCGTATCAAAACTAAAACTACATATGGTTGGTAAATTGGTCTTTCCTGCTGCATTAATGGCTGCTTCCATTTCCTCAATTGAAGACATTGTCTCTATCCAAAGCATGTCACTTCCGCCTTCTTTTAGGGCCATTGCTTGATCAGTAAAAGCAGAAGTTGCATCCACAATGGACAGTGGGCCAATTGGTTCAAGTATTTCACCTGTGGGACCAATTGAGCCAGCAACTAAAACTGTTCTGTCAGATAAGGACGCATTTTCTTTTGCAATTCTAGCGGCTGCAATATTGATCTCTCTGACACGATCCTCACAATCATGAAGTTTCAGCCTATATCTGTTTGCACCGAAGGAATTAGTAAGAACAATATCGGAACCAGCTTCTATAAAATTCTTGTGATTCATCGAGACTAAATCAGGCTTTTCTTCGTTCCATAACTCAGGAGGATATCCAGACTCAAGGCCCATATCAAAAAGGTTGGTGCCAGTCGCACCATCTGCAAGAAGGTATCCCTTTTGATTTATGAGATTTATAATTTGTTGAGTTTTCATCATTTTTTAATCTACCTTTTAAGTAAATTTTGCAAAAAAAAACCTGCTGCTATCAATAGCTAACAGGTCAGTTAATTAATTAACTGCCTTTTTAGCGTTTTTATACACCTGCAATTGGGCTTAAATCGGTGTTAATTAAATTAACTCTAGTCTTTTTATAAGAAATGCTCCATTAAAAACTGAGCCCAAATTTTAACCTTTTCTGATGATTAGAAGGTTTGAAAATATTATAATCATAATCAAATACTCAGGCCCAAATGAATATGCCACACGTTAAATCTTACTATGCTGCCACAGCAAATCAGAAGCTAAGTTTTGATCAACTCAGCTCGAATATAAGAACCCAAGTTTGCGTGATAGGTGGAGGCTTTACCGGGCTAAATACCGCCATTAATCTCGCAAAAAAAGATTATGATGTTGTGCTGATTGAATCTGAAAAGATTGGATGGGGAGCAAGCGGAAGGAATGGTGGACAACTCATTAGCGGTTTTTCTTTCAGTGATCATTTTGAAAACAAAGGCATCGAAAGCGATATCCAACAGATGTGGATGCTTGGAGCAAAATCCGCCGACCTGGTAAGAGAGAGGATTTCTGAATTTTCAATTGAGTGCGATCTCAAAGACGGATTCATTGATGTTGCAACCAATAGAAAGCACATGGATGATTTAATCGACCGATGTGCAGAATGGAAACAGTGTGGGTATCATCATCAATTGGAGTTAGTTGATGAGATCCATGTAAAAAAATATGTCAATAGTGATGCGTATGTTGGTGGTTTGATTGACACTGGATCGGGTCATATTCATCCACTGAATCTTTGTTTGGGAGAGGCAAAAGCAGCTTCAGAGCTTGGAGTTCAAATTTATGAAAATACCAATGCAGTAGAGATCAAAGAGGGAAGTCCTGCAAAAGTATTGACAGAAAATGGATCCATTGAGGCGGATTATATTGTCATTGCAGCCAATGCATATATTGGGAGTTTGAATAAAAAACTTAGAAGAATGGTGATGCCTGCCGCAAGCTGCATCATCGCAACCGAGCCTCTGAGTGATGAGATATCAGCAAAATTAATGCCATCAGATATGGCAGTTTGTGATCAAAATACGATTCTTGACTACTATCGTCTTTCGGCAGACAAGAGAATGTTATTTGGCGGAAGGTTTAATTATTCAGGAAAGATTCCAAGTGATGACCGCATAAAGGTTGAGATCAAAAAAAGAATGGTTTCAGTTTTTCCTGAATTATCTGAAACCAAAGTGGATTATGCATGGTCAGGGAACGTTGCCGTGAGCCTTAAGAAAATACCTCAGCTTGGAAGGCTAGACGACAATATTTTCTACTCCCAAGGCTACTCTGGACACGGCGTTGCTCCAACGCATATGGCAGCAAAAGTGATTGCTGATGCGGTCAATGGAGAGGATGAAATATTGAATCTACTGTCTTCGGTAAAACATATTCAATTGCCAGGCGGTAAATGGTTTTCTAGTCCAGCTACAGCCATCGGCATGATGTACTATCAGCTGATGGATAAGATAGCGAATTATTCTAGATAGTTATTCCCGATCGCTTAACTGTTTCAGGAATTGCCGAAAGATTTCTTGGAGCCATGAGATGAGCCCCATGAACGCCTTCAATTTCTTTAAATGACTCGATTAACTCGGCACAAATATCTGCTCCTTCTTGAATCTGATCATTGGATCCCTCCATTCTTTTTATAATGGAGTCTGGCATGACTGTTCCAAATAATTTGTCTTTCATCCATTTGGCAGACTTCTCGCTTCTCAAGGGTCCAATCCCGATGATAAAATACATTTTTTCCGATAGTCCGGTATCAACAATTCTCTGTATATATCTTTTGACCAAATCAACATCGTAACAAAACTGGGTTTGAATAAATCGAGCCCCAAAAGATGCTTTTTCACCGAGTACTTTAGGGTCCCAATTGTCTTCTGGTTCATGGACAATTGCTGCACCGCCTGGAAAAAAATTAGATTTTGTTTGAAGCTCTCTTCCTGACATTGTTTTTCCATCATTATTCATTGCATCCATAATGGTAAGTATGGTTTTAGAATTGATATCAAACACAGCCTTTGCATCTTTTTGGTCGCCATTCTTTACAGGATCGCCAGCAAGTGTCAGAACATTATTTATACCCAGAGCAGATGCTCCCATTAACTCGCTTTGAATAGCCAAACGATTTCTGTCTCTACAGGTAATTTGGAGTATGGGATCGACCCCTTGATTCCTCACAATAGCCGATCCAGCAAGACTAGACATGTGTGCGGTTGCACCAGGGTTGTCTGTTACATTGATTGCATGCACGGAACCTTTTAGAATTTTTATTTTTTCTTCCATCTCATTTGATGATGCACTCACAGGTGCAGGTATTTCTGCAGTTATTGCAAACTTGCCAGATTCTAGAACGTCTTTTAGTTTTAAATATTTTTCAGTCATGCTTTTTATTTTTTCAATATGAGGTTTTTGATAAGACCAATGGCCATGATTATATACACAATAAGAAGAGGAGGTGAGATTAGAAGAACAATTGTTTGAAATGGTTTCAGCTTATCAATCCCTTCAAGATCTGGGGAGTCTGTGACACCTATTAGCAGTGCAAAGGGAAGAAGCGCAATGAAGAAGGCCCAAAATATCCTGTTCCAAGCATCCGGATCTTTGCCGGCTTCCATTTTCTTGGTTGCTGATGAGGCCAGTGTATAAGCACCCGAATCAAAAGTTGTTGCCATAAAGACCAAACAGAAAACACCAACAAGCGGTAAGATCCATTCACCCAGAATCATCCCAGAGATGCTTCGAGAAACCATTACAGCGGGACTTTCATTCGTCCAAATTTCTATAATGGGCATCAAGTTATTTGTTTCTAGGTATATGGCATTGTTTCCCATGATCATGAAAAATAGCGACGTCCCCATTGTTCCAAACCCAAGAGCCCCCAATATCATAGTTCTGATTGTTCTCCCCCTAGAGATTCTTGCAATGAAAATCCCCACGAATGGCCCTAGACCAAAAAACCATGCCCACATGAAAATTGTCCATGCTTTTGAGAATTCTGATTTGCCGAAAGGAGGAGGGCCTAAGCTCATCTTTAGAAAGTTTTCTCCCATAAACAAAACACTCTGAAAGGAAGACTCTAAAATATAAGAGGTTGGGCCAAAGATCAGGATGTACATCAATACTAAAAATGCTAGATAGGCGCAAAACTTACTCAATTTCTGAATTCCTTTTTCAAGACCAAAATAAGTGCTGATCGAATAAATCACCAAGCAGAGCAGAAGACAAGAAATAGTGATGGCCAGGCTTTGTTCGATAGAGAAGAATTCAGTTATCGTTGCACTAACAACGGGTGATGTCAGCCCTAGACCTGCACCTAAGACCCCTACCAATGCGATCATATAAACAAGGTCAATCAGTCTTGCTAAAAAGTGATTTTCGCTACTTCCAAATACCGCTTCACAACCAGTACTGGCTTTAAGGCTCGATGCACCCTTAACATGATAGTTGTAGCCAATTGCGACTGCTGGAAAACAATATATTGCCCATCCCGTAATGCCCCAATGAAACATTCCATAAGTCGATGCCCATTCTATGGATTCTCTAGACCCTGAAACTGCATCAAATGGGGGCTTTAGATAATAATCGACCCACTCTGTCGATCCATAAAGAACCAGTGAGGCGCCTATGCCTGCGCAGAAAAGCATGGATGACCATCCAAAAGTGCCATATTCAGGCTCTTCATGCTCTTTCCCAAGTTTTATTTTTCCATGACGGCTGAAGGCCAAAAATAAAAGAAACGTCAATGTTAAAAGTCCCATTATCAGATAAACACCGCCTATATTGCTTGCAATGTAATCGTATGCAGCATTGAGATATTTATTGGTTTCAGTTGGAGCAATAAACATCGGTATCAGAATAGATAAAGATACCAGGACAGTCAGTATGAAGTTAACCCAATCTATGTTGTCTTTTTTGCTAAAGATGCTTAATCCTTGAAGTGAATAAATATTAGTCTAGGTAAAAACAATAATTAGTCTAGGAAAATCAATTGTAAAAATTTTTGAATTTGAACAACCCTATTTTCCATTTCAAACGAATATTCAGTATGATATCAGCTCGAAAAATATGAATTTAAGTCGAAAGGATTATGTATCAAACATCAAAAATAGTCATTAGCCCAAGAGTCAGAAAATCTCCGTATTTTGATTCAACAATGAAGTATGGAGCCTCAGCTTTTACAATTTACAATCACATGTATTTGCCCATTGTTTTCGAAGGTCCTGAAAAGGATTATGAGAATCTGCTCAATGGAGTTCAGCTCTGGGATGTTGGTGTAGAAAGACAAATAGAAATCAAGGGGTCAGACGCTTCTAAGTTGGCACAATACATCACACCACGTGACGTCCATAAATGCAATATTGGTCAAGCAATGTATGCGCCATTGCTCGATTTTCAGGGCGGTTTCATCAATGATCCAGTCATGCTTAAATTGGCAGAGGATCATTTTTGGTTCTCGCTTTCAGATAGTGATGCACTCTTATGGGTTCAAGGGGTGGCTTCGGGCAAAGGCTACGATGCAGAGATATCAGAACCCGACGTTTCTCCATTGCAAATTCAGGGACCAAATTCTACTGAACTCATGAGCAAAGTATTTGGTGAATGGATAGAGGAACTTGCCTTCTACAAATTCAAGGAAGTTAATCATGCAGGAATACCTATGGTTATAGCGAGAATGGGATACAGCAGAGAAAGATGTTATGAGATCTTTCTTCAAGATGGCAGCAAAGGAAACGAACTTTGGGAGATACTCTGGGATGCAGGCCAAGATTTAAATATCACTCCAGGAACTCCAAATCAAATATTTAGACTGGAAGCAGGTATTCTTAGCTTTGGAGCCGATATGCACAGAGACAATAATCCATTCGAAGTCGGTCTGGATTGGATGATAGATCTTGATCAAAAAGATGACTTTATCGGCAAAGAAGCACTAGTGACTATCAAGCAGAATGGAATCAAAAAGAAATTAATGGGTGCTGAGATTGCAGGCCCAAAAATGGAGTTCTTCAATGAAGAAAACTTAGACGTTTCAATCGATGGAGATATTGTCGGTGAGATGATGTCTGCAGTTTTCTCGCCTAGATTTGAAAAGAATATATGCTACATCATATTAGACGTTGAGCATGCTCTCCCTGGAAAATCAGTTGATATACAAACGCCTGAAGGCGAGCTTAAGGCAGAACTTGTTAAATTGCCTTGGATAACAGACAGAGCTTAGAATGGATCAGTTTCACCCACCTGTAAAAGATATGATCTTCGCCCTGAGAGAAGTCGTCGGCAGGAATGATCTGCAGTCAAATACTGGCTTTACAGATTTTGACAGAGAATTTCTTGAAACGATATATGACAGTGCAGCAGAAGTTGCCTCAGAAATAATAGCGCCTACCAATAAAGATGGTGACAGGGTTGGTGTTTCCATTGCTGATGGCAAAGTGACTGTGCCAAAAGGTTACGCTGAAGCCTACGATGCTTATGTCGATGGAGGATGGTCAACATTGAGTTGCAATCCAGAATATGGCGGACAAGGTATGCCGGCTTCAATTTCAATGCCCGTGAACGAAATGGTAATGGGTGCTAATTTTTCATGGGCGCATTTAGCGCTTCTAACAAATTCAGCAATTAGGGCTGTAGATGCTCATGCAAGTCAAGAGCTAAAGGACCTCTACTTGGAAAGGTTAATATCTGGCAAATTCACTGGGACGATGAACCTAACAGAGCCTCAGGCGGGATCGGATCTTTCAGTCATGAACACGATTGCACAACCAAATGGTGATCATTTTAAAATCACAGGCCAGAAAATTTTTATTACCTGGGGAGAGCATGATCTATCAGAAAATATTGTCCATCTGGTTTTAGCTCGATTGCCCAACGCACCAGATGGTGTAAAAGGAATTTCTCTGTTCTTAGTGCCTAAAGTTAAGCTCAATAAAGACGGTTCCTTGGGTGAAAGAAATACATTAAAGGCTGTTTCAGTCGAACACAAACTTGGCATCCATGGGTGTGCGACATGTGTGATGAGCTTTGAAGAGGCAGAAGGATTTTTGATCGGAGAGCCTAATCAAGGATTGGTTTGCATGTTCACAATGATGAATGATGCCAGAATCGGGGTTGCATGTGAGAGTGTAGCAATTGCGGAACGAGCCTATCAGCAAGCTGTTAACTATGCAAAAGATAGAGTCCAAGGTAGTACACAAGTTAGCAATTCTCGTGTCACGATTATTAATCACCCAGATGTGAGAAGAATGATTTTGAGCATGAAGTCATTGATTGAGATCATGAGAGTACTGGTTTATGAGAATACATTTGAATGCGATCTGGCAGAATCAAAACCAGAACACAGTAAACGAGCCGACCTTCTTACCCCTATTACGAAAGCATGGTGCAGTGAATTATGCCAAGACATTACATCCATTGCTCTTCAGGTGCACGGTGGAATGGGCTATGTAGAAGAAACAGGCGCAGCACAGCACTTCAGAGATGCAAGAATCACAACAATTTATGAGGGTACGACAGGAATACAAGCAAATGATCTCATAGGGAGAAAGTTCATCGGCGACAATGGGTCAGGAATGAATGATTTACTCAATGAAATTGAGAAGGAGATAGAAGTTGCAGACATTGATGCTGAGATGAAAGATGCACTCAATCAAGCAATTGATCATGCAAGGAAAGTTTCGAGCTTTATTCTTGGAAATTATCAGAAAGAACCAAATTTACCTGGAGCATGCAGCCATAATTTTTTGATGATGATGGGCTATCTTGTTGGAGGATGGATTGCAGTCAGAAACATTGCTGCCTCTAAACATGCTCTAGAAGAGAGTGATGATGCACAGTTTTATAATGCAAAGATTATTTCATCCAATTTCTATATCGAGCAATTCTTGCCGCTCGTGAGTAGTTTTGGAAGTTCAGCGATGCATGGTTCTGGATCGATGATGTCGATGCCAGATGAGCAGTTTTGATCCATTGTTATGCATCAATAATTCTTTCGAGTTGATCGTAATATTTACCAATAATTTCCGACCATTCTATTTTTAACCAAGGAGTAAATTCACTTGGGTTTTCTTGAATAGAGCGAGTTAATTCCTCAATGCTTAGATATTTCCAATCACTGATTTCGCTGGAATCAACTTTAGGTTCTTGATTGCATTTACCAATAAAAACATGGCAAAGCTCATGTTCACTTCCAATATTCATAAACTGTTCCTGATATTTAAACTTGTATAAAAAATCAAGCTTCGTTTCAAGGGATAACTCTTCTTTGGTTCTCCTATGTGCAGCATCAACTATGGATTCTCCAAGTCTTGGATGACTGCAGCATGAATTTGACCAGAATTTACCCCAAAGCATCTTCCCGCTGCTCCTTTGTTGCATGAGAATTTCTTTTTTGTCATTGAAAATGAAAACCGAAAATGCTCTGTGGAGAAGTCCATCACCAAGATGGCAGTCTTCTTTTAATGCCGCACCTATTTCTTGATCATTTCCATCAACCAGGATCAAAGTTTCATCAGATGATTTGTCGATGTATTCTTCAGCCACTGTCTTCTATTGAGAATCGAATCGACTTAAAGCCTTCATTATCGAATGCTTCGATGATTTCATCTGGGTTATCAGATACTGCGATCATTGCTCCGCCACCACCTCCGCCAGTGAGTTTTGCTCCGAATGCTCCTGCATCTCTGGCAATATGAATCATTCTTTCAAGCTCTGGTGTTGATACCTTCAAGGCGTTCAAGAGACCTTGATTGAAATTCATCAGCTCACCGAGTTGTTTAAGGTCATTGTCCTGAATTGCTTGTATGCCATTAAGAACTATTGCATCAATATCATCAAAGACACCCTCGTACATTTCTTGATTGCTTTTCCATTGTTTTCTTACGTGAGCTACAGTTTTCGCAGTCAACCCTTCAGATTTTGAAAATGCCAAAACAAGGTTTAAGGGTTCTTTGATCTGCAATCTCTCTTTAAGGGTTTTCTCACCTTTTCTGTAAATAAGAGGATAGCCATAGGTTGCAATGGTATTGTCAATGCCGCTTGGATTTCCATGCGCTATCTTTTCAGATTCATAGGCCATTTGATTGATTTCCTGCTCGGACAGGCCCATTTTGTAATGATGATTAAGTGCCTTTATGATTGAAACCGCCAAGACTGCCGAACCGCCAAGACCCATTCCACGTGGAATATCAGAAAAGACTTCAATCTTCATGCCAACATTGTTGAGATTCATTTTCTCTAGGATCAAAGCAGCAGGTTTTTCAAATGATTGACGCTCTTCTGGCTTCTTATCTAAATAATATTCAACCCCCCATGACGGAATCATTAAAAGAACGCCATCATCTGCTTCTTCTACTTTCACACGAATGTTGAGAGGAACAGGAACAGCAATAGCATGACGACCATAGACGACAGAATGTTCTCCCAAAAGGATTGCTTTCCCCGGAGTCACAGCATCAAATCCATCCGTTATAAGCGGTTCTTTTTTTGTCAGATTCTGAACAATCTCTCTGGCTTTCCAAACTTTGATTTCTCCGCTGACGAGTAACTTTTCAAGGACATCATCAAATATTTCGTGTGGAGCATCTGCCGCTTTTACAACATTTCTTGCATGCAGAGTCATGTGTCCCTTTTGAATGCCATCCGTGGACAGTGCTTTTAGTGCCGAGAAGTTTTGTGCAAGTCCAACAGCTGCCATAACACCAGAGAGTTCTGTTGCTGAGTCAAGGTTCATAATTCTTAGATTTAGAGCCACTGCAGGATTTGATTCGATGGGTGCTCCCACAATACCAACCTTCAATGGTATTTCGATTGTGCCAATGAGATCTCCATTCTTATCTTTCTTCCATTCAGAAAGTGACGAGTATCTCCCATGTCTTGATGCATAAGCATGAGCACCAGCTTCTATTGCTCTCCAATCATTGCCTGTCGCCAGTGCTACAGCATCAACTCCATTCATGATCCCTTTGTTGTGTGTGGATGCTCTATACGGGTCTGCTTTTGCAAAGTCAGAAGCGATAATGATCCCATCCCTTATTTGCTCAGGATCATAACCCTCCTTTGATAAGCATTTCAATGGTATTCTCATTGTGCCTTTAGCAATCGACTGATCCGTCAAATTGGATAGGATTCTTAGAAAAACTTTCCCCTCGGTGATGCTTTCAATCAATGGCGCAATACCCTCGCACATTCCATTGACCAAGTTTGCCCCCATTGCATCTTGAGTATTGACATTGATATTCACTACCAGCATCTCTCCCTCAAATGATTCCATAGGATAAGTCTTTATTGAGAAATCAATGGCTCCCCCGCCTCTGGCAACCATTCTAGGATGAAAACTATTGGCAAGATCAATAATCTCTTGTTTTCGTGACAGAAGATCATTTCTTGCCTGCTCTAGATTCTTTATTGCTACCACTTGAATCTGACCAGTAAGAATGGGATCTGTGCACTCTGTTTTAAAGCCTCCTCCTGGTCTTGAGATTTTTGCTGCAGCACTCAGTGCAGCAACAATCGATGGCTCTTCTACAGCCATTGGAATAACATATTCTTTGTCATTGATCAGAAAATTGAGGCCCAAACCAATAGGCATACCCATCACGCCAATAACATTCTCGATCATCTTGTCAGCACTGTTAATATCCAGCTGCTGTTGTTGATTTTTCAAAAGCTTGTAGTCTTTTTTTGAAATCAGGCCCCGCTTATACACAGCATCCAGACGCTCGCTGATGGGCATCTTATAAAAATTTGGAATTCTTGATTTATCCATAAATTCTTTTCTAGCGGTTTAAATAGACGATCAGTTTACTCAGAAACGGAATAAATTGTTAAAAAATAAGAGCTATTGAGATGAAAAAAAACTCCCACTGAGTTAGATTAGTGGGTCGGAGTGAAAAAAGAATGACAGTGAATAGAAATAAACCATGGTTGAAGAGTTATCCAGAGGGTACGCCTGAATTTATTACGCTGGACCCTAGGAAAACGATTATCAAATTACTGGATGAAGCTGAATCGAGCTACCCAGAGAATGAAGCCTTTGTGAATTTTGGGGTTTCAATTAGCTACAGGGATGTTTCAATCAAATCTAAGAAATTTGCAGCTTATTTGCAAAATGTATTGGGCCTCAAAAAGGGAGATCGGATTGCAATGATGATGCCAAATGTATTGCAATATCCAGTTGCAATCTTCGGCGCTTTGCGTGCTGGTTTAATTGTCGTTAATGTCAATCCGCTGTATACACCTAGAGAACTAGAGCATCAATTGAGAGATTCTGGCTCAAAAGCAATTTTAATTTTTGAGAATTCGGCACATGTTTTGAGTGCTGTAATCGAAAATACCGATATCGAGCACGTGATCATTACAAAGATTGGAGACTTCTTAGGCCCTGTAAAAGGATCGATGATGAATTTTGCACTGAAATATCTCAAAAGGATGGTGCCAAGATATTCCTTACCCGGGAAAATTAACTTTATGTCAACATTGGGAAGGCCGGTAACAGACTTAGATGAGATACCAAGCTCAATCAATGATTTGGCATTCTTGCAATATACAGGTGCAACCACAGGCCTCTCAAAAGGAGCGATGCTCTCACATGGAAATGTAATCGCCAGCCTTGAGCAATTAGAGGCCATGCTGCTCGATTTAATCGATGAGGAGGGCAATGATATCTACATTAATGCACTTCCGATCTATCATATTTATTCACTATCAGTATTGGTTTTGGCCGGTTATACGAATGGAGGACTGAATGTCTTGATTACAAATCCTAGGGACACAGATGGGTTTGTTAAAGAGATTAAGAAGTGGCGCTTTACTTTCTTCAATGGTGTAAACACCTTATACGAGAGTCTCCTTAATCACCCTGAGATTAAAAATGTCAATTTTGACTCCATGAAGCTTTCAGGTACAGGAGGGTCTGCATGCAGACAGTCGACCGCAGAGAGGTGGCAGGAGCTAACCGGTAATGTTTTGCTTGAGGGTTATGGACTTTCAGAGACATCACCAAGTGTTTCAGTGTCTCCAGCATATTTAACGAAGTTCAATGGTTTTGTTGGATTGCCTGTGCCCAGTACTGAAATTTCTATTCGTGATGAAGAAGGCAAGCAAGTAAGAAGGGGTGCGCCGGGTGAGATTTGCGTAAAGGGTCCACAAGTGATGCAGGGCTATTGGGGCAATGAAGAGGCGACGAAAGAAGCCATTGATGAGGACGGTTTTTTTAAAACAGGTGATATAGGAACTTTAAACAGCGATGGATTCATTAAGATTGTAGATAGGAAAAAAGACATGATATTGGTTTCTGGATTCAATGTTTACCCCAATGAGATTGAGGATGTTGTAAGTCTTCATCCAGATATTATTGAAGCAGCATGTATCGGCGTTGATGATGAGAAAACAAGTGAAGCAGTCAAGCTGTTTGTTGTTAAAAGCAACCCAAGTTTGAGCATCGATGAAGTGTTGGATTACTGCAGGGATAATTTCACAGGTTATAAAGTTCCAAAGCACATTGAGTTTATTGATGAGTTGCCGAAGTCAAATGTTGGGAAAGTTTTAAGACGATCACTTAGAGACTAGCGCTTCTACTTTCTGCCAATGTTCATCACTCATCCATGTTTTCTTAAATGAATCCAGCTCAACCTCTTTGAGTTTCTCATGAATGTATTTTTTGTGTTCCATGGTCACAGCCTTAATTCCACGAATCACTTGAATTGGCGTCGTTTGGTAAATCTTTTTAAGTTTGTTTATTCTTAAATCTAATGCTTCATGAGTCTTTTTGACTTCTTGTATGATGCCAGCTTGGCAAGCTTCTTTTGCACCCAACATTTTTCCCTCAATCAGAATTGAAAGCGCCTTGCTGCTTCCAATGCTTTCAATAAGATCGATCATACCACCCCAAGCAGTTGTGATACCGAGTGAGGAATGTATGAAACCAAATTTGGCTGTTTCACAAGCAATTCTATAATCGCATGCCATTGCCAATTCAGCTCCGCCACCCAGTGCATATCCATTGATTTTTGCTATCACTGGAACAGGAAAATATCGGATTTGATCCAACATTGCCCTGCCATTCAATGCCATGGCTTCAGTTTGATAATCTTCTTTTACTGAAGTTAGTTCTTTCAGATCGCCTCCTGCGACAAAAAATTTTTCTCCTGATCCCTTGATTAATACACATTTAAGATCTGATCGACTCCTATGTTTCATCAATGAATCATTCAGTAATCCAATGACTTCATTGCTTAATGCATTGCCTGCATTCTCACGATTAATAGTGAGTTCAAGCACAGAGTCTTGTAATTCTTGCTCGAGGATATCTGTCATTTAGAAATAAAGTCGCATGATGCATTCTGCAACACAGGCAGGACGATCTTGGTCTTTGACCTCAACAGAATATTCTTCTACCAATTCAATGCTTCCTTTAACCTCTTCAACAGAGACAAGTGTGCAGTTTGCCCTGATTGAACTTCCAGAGATCACTGGACCAGGAAAACGCAATTTATTGATGCCATAATTGATGATGTTTTTTGTCCCAGGAAAGACTGGAGTTGATGGATCAACTAGGCCTCTCAGTTTTGGATAGAGCGACAAAGTAAAGTAACCGTGTGCGATTGTTGCTTTAAACGGAGATTCTTCGGCTGCTCTGGATGGGTCAATATGAATCCATTGATGATCTTCTGTTGCATCTGCGAATGCATCAATCTTTTCTTGAGTGATATCAATCCATTCACTCTGATGAATCAGAGACCCAACTTGGCTATTGAGTTCATTAAGTACAGTTTCTCTAGACATTTTCTCTCCTTGTTTTTTTCTCTAAAACCAAATCGTAACAAATTAAGAATAAATGAAGGAGTTGTTATTCTTATTGCGACGAAATAATTAAGTAATGATAATTAAGTAGTAAGATATAAGAATACAAGCCGGCTCTATTGATCTGGCAGAAATATTTAGGAAAGATGTCACATATGAGAAAATTGCCAATTGTTCTCTGTGTTTTATTCCTGCTGGGATGTGAAACACAACAACAGGGAGGCGGGCCACAAAGCCCTTCTTCTCAGTCACCCAGTTCACCCTCTGTGAGTATGCCCTCACCAAGCCCAACGATGCCGTCCGCTGGATCGCAAACTTCTTCATCGAGCTCATCACAAAGTGGTTCGACACAACAGGGTTCACAAACCAGTTCTAGTAGCCAAGGACAAACATCCAGCGGAGCTCAGTCAGCGGGAAACAATTCTGGTCAAATGGGCCAAGGGTCGATGAGTACTTCTTCTGGTCAGTCGCCACAAAATGCTGGATCCATGAGTGGTTCTCAAAGATCAGCATCTTCCATATTTGAGGACTCACTGGGTGATTTTGATAAGGGTATCGCCTCAGAAAGAGTGGTCATTGCTTCAGCCGATAGAGGCGATGGCATGACTGGACAAGAATCTGCTGATGCCGCTGCGATCAGTGAAGGTGCATTAGAGGGTGGAATGGATGGCGCAATGAGCACGAGCGGTTCCGAAGCGGAAGCATCGCAAGGACAAGAAGGTGAAGCGCAGGACAGTCAGTCAGAATCTGATTCAGGCGATGATTCGTCTCAATCTCAAGCAGATAAAGAGAAAGAACGCATCCCTGACGATATCCCCATGGATGGAACAGGCGAGGATGTGATTGCTAGGCAAATAAGAGAGGCGGCCATTCAAGAAGACGATCCATTGATTAGGGAGGCGCTATGGGAAGAGTATCGTAAACACATGGGAATTAAGAAGTGATGGGGCGAATTAAAATGAGATCAAGGACGCTCTTTGTCTTTACTCTGTTATTTTTTTCATGGATGCATCATCTGGAAGCAAAAACGATAAAGTATGAAAAGGTGCAGCTGGATATTGCACAAACTGAAATACCTTTTGAAGAGTTGCTTGATATTGGAATCATGCTATTTGATCCAAATGTACCCAAGAAGGAAGACCCAATGATTTTTCCTGAAATCAGGAAAGCCGAGGCCAGATACATGCCATACCATCTCAAAAAGACATTAGAGAGTACTGGTCACTGGAGCGGCGTATGGGTGCTTCCCGAGAGATCAAAAGCGATCGACCTTATCATTGTTGGAAGAATTGAAAAATCCGATGGACTCGATGTGGAATTAAAAATTGGAGTATGGGACATTGTTGGTGCTCAATGGATCAATAAAACATATAAATCAAATATTGCTGGAAGTTCGTACAGCAAACGAAGAGATTTGACCCAAGACCCGTATCAAAACATTTTCAATAAAATTGCCAATGATCTTCTTCAAATCAAACAAGCTAAAGCTAGAGAAGATCTCATACGGTTATCACAGACCGGTGAAATACGTTTCGCCTCAGAGTTGATACCTGTTTACGATGAATATATTTCTAAAAGTAAAAAAAATATCTATTCTCTTGAACGACTTCCATCAGAGGATGATGAAATCATGCAAAGAATTCTTGAGGTACAAGAAAGAGAATTCTTGTTGCTCGATACACTCAATGAATACTACGGTCAACTCTATGAAAACCTCTCTCAACCTTATGAGGATTGGAGGAAGCTTTCAAGAGAAGACATGATCACGTATGAAGAGCTTCAAAGGTCTGCAAGAACCAGAAAAATATTGGGGGCAGTCGCTTTAGCAGGC
>Ga0208277_1000254_pt1 | contig 32358 bp, 17 predicted proteins | sample ETNtaG_5_FD_185782 | JGI IMG/M metagenome (GOLD analysis project Ga0208277, IMG submission 185782) | Marine microbial and viral communities from oxygen minimum zone, Eastern Pacific Ocean - ETNP201406SV205 (SPAdes) (version 2) | ecosystem: Environmental > Aquatic > Marine > Oceanic ...
AATGGGGGGGTAAAACACCATTATCACCAGAACTTGAAGACGGTCTTGTCATCAGGGAAGTGCCAGATATTTTTGTAACAGGACACGTGCATGGGCATGAGTGTATGGATTATAGGGGAACGACTCTTGTTTGTTCCTCAACATGGCAAGATCAAACATCTTATCAGAAGATGCTTGGATTCCAACCGAAACCTTGTATGTTAACAGTCATAAATCTGCAATCGCATAAGTCCACATCAATTCCCTTCGCTTGAAGGAAGGTCAATATGCTCAAGGATTTTCATGAGATCTTTTTCATAAATGATGGGTACATTGGATTCTTCGAAGGCTTTTATCGAGGACTCGCGACTTGGGTTGAAACCAATAAATCGACTTCCTGGAATCATCATAGACAAATCCATTTCAGAATCTCCAACCGATAGAACAGTCTGTGAATCAAATCCATGCATATCGATGAGTCGTTCAATGACGTCTCCTTTTCCGCTTGCATGGAGTCGACAAATACCGTTATCACTTAGATAATCGTCATCATCGAATTCAAAACCATTCGCAATCCAATCATCAACTTTTAGCAAGGCTGCGATGCTGCTGACAAAAATATCAACACCTGCGCTTACGATTGCCACATAGACTCCGTGCTCTTGCAAACGACTGACAAGTTCACGTGCACCAGGCATCAATGAGATACCTGAATACATCCGAAACAATTCATCTCTATGGATTGGAGAGCGTATCTCCTTCCACATCGCAATGTCAGATCGCATGAACTCAACATCAGAGATTTCTCCGGCAATAAAGCGAGAGAGATTCTTACTGTTGTCTGTGCCAAAGCCATCATGGAGAGTCTTCCATGAGCTGACTGAATCAACCAATACGCCATCGCAATCAAAAACTACACAGTGACATACGTCGCTCATGTACGGACCAGTGTCTGCTTCCTTGAAAGCATTCGCCTACTAGCAGAAGATCGGGCCAGTGGCACGAAGCCACTGGCCCATCACCTGTCCTTCAGTTTTTCAACTTCAAACCTTGTTGAATTCTAGATCACTGTAGGCCTTGATAACCGATCCTTCACCAGGTCCTGGTTGGTATGTGATTCGGATTGTTCCATCCGTAATCGCTGTACCATCAGGCGCATGAGTTCGGACCATGATCTGGTCTCCAATACCGAATGTTGATTCCTTGTAAGTTCCTTCATCTTCTACCTTATCGTAGAAGGTGACGAACGAATCGCTGTTCGTTGGCATGAATCCATAAACATCACTTGTGTTAGCAAGAGATGTACTGTAGGAAGTACGTGTTCCACTTGAATCCGTGTACAGAACTGTTACAATGACCGACTGAGTTGAAAGTTCAGCTTCAGTTTGATCAACGCTAATAGACCAGTATCCATCTGCAGCACCGAGGTTTTCGTTCGCTATATCGAAGGTAACTCGAGGAGTACCCAACTTACCAGTCTCAGCAAGAGAAGATGCCCAAACATAGATGACACCGGAAAGAACGACTGTAATTGCGACCATCAAGATGGTTGCGATAACAGGGCTCACAGCCATTTCATCATCAACAATTCGTGTATCTTCTTCTTCGTCTTCTTCATCTCTGCGGCTTGACATAGCAAGTGCTGTGACAAAGAATCCAGCTAGTGCGACTACAACGAGGCTTGGAGCAAACGATGGAACAGATCCAAGTCCGCCACCGAGCGATACAACGCTTGGTATACGGTCTGTGTTGTTTGCTGCAAGGAAGTTGCTTGCAGGTTGGTTAGCATGGTTACAAACAGGTGCAGTCTCTGTAGAGTACATCACGTTGTTACACCAATCGCTGTCTTCAAGGAGAGGACGGCGTTCTGATGTCTTGGTTGCATCGCTACCATATTGACCAGGCTTGGACCAATCGTCACCTTGTTGTCCACCAGAGTTCGCTCTGTGGGACTTAGGATCGTCGGTCTGGAATCGGTCAGCAGGAGCCTTGCTCAAGTCACATTCTGCATCCAAACAGGTTAGAACATCCATTTCAACATAGATTTGTCCAGATGAGTTAACGATGTATACGTACTCTTGGATAATCATTGTCTCTCCGTATGCAGGTACTGGATAGTATTTGACATTCTCTGCTTCACCATGGCCACCATCTGTGTGGAATGTTACAGCCAACATGTGGTCGTATGTGAACGGTCCAACGTCTCCACCAGCACCAATTGTGACCTCAACAGGTACGTAGGTACCTGAGAGAACGTTGTTGATTCCGAGGAAGTCGAAGCCGATTGCATCGTCGAAGTAGTAGTCTCCAACCAGTTCACGAACGTTTTCAACACGAACACCAATTTCCTGAGTTGCTACACCTTGGGTGTAACTGGCAATTGGCATTACTGATGGATCGTAGTTAGGTACGTAACTTGGCGCAGTAGCAGTATCCTTCAGGACAAGACGGATTTGACAGAAGTCAGAACCGCTTGGTCCGATTTGGTGGATACCGTTATCGTTCAAGTAATCAATTTCCCATGCGTTAGCATTGGTTGTCGCATCAGGAATCAGTTCGAAGACGAGGTTGTCGTCCTGGATAGTTGCTGTGAAGTAGTTCTGGTATGTACATTGGTCAGTTGGTTCAACAGTCCATGTCAAGTCAGCAGCATTATGATCGATGTCATACTTGACTGCAGACAAGTCGTAGGTCAGGTTCTGAACATTTGTGTCATCTTCCATGAGGGAGATGGACCAAGGAGCAACTGGTGTAGATCCGTTAGCTGATGTTACAACAGCGCCTGTGGTTACGTCCCAGTCGAGAACAACTGGAGCATCGTTAACAGGGCTGACTGAGAAGTCAACAACGACTGAGTCTGCTTCTGTGTTCTCTGCACCGTCATCACTCAAGGTGAGTGTAACTGGACATGTTCCACCGAGTTCGTTTCCTGTGTTTTCAGTCATTGTTAGTTCGTTAGCAACAACTTCGACGGTGAAAGCGATACAATCAGTAGGTACGGATGCACCCCATGTGTATACTTGACGGGTCGGGCTTTGCTCGTTGTCCATATCTCGGATGTACGACTTACTAGCATTGGAGATATCTCCAAGGAACTTGGAGACACTACCGAATCCTTCAGGAACGATGTTCGTGTAAGATCCGTCATCTACGAAGACTGGCATACAGTCGATACGCTCTGTGTTACAGATGACTGGCTTGTCGTTGATGTTGTTAATCGTCAAGGTCATGTTCTTGGTATCGGTCAATCCGTGGCTGTCTGTTACAACAAACTCGAATTCGATGGTACCGAACTGGTCATCGAGAGGCGTGATTGAGACTGTGTGTCCGTTCTTGTTCCAGTCAACCAATACGTTGCTGTGAGCGACAGTTGTTCCTTCAGTAACGGTCCAATCCAATGTAGCTTCATCGTCTTGTACGTCGTCCGCAAGGTTTGTCAAGGACATGGTGTAAACACCGCTGTCTTCGTCAACTGCATCATCAGCAAGTGTTGCTTGGATTTCTGGACATGCACGCTTGATGTCAACTGTCAATTCTTGGTTTGTAGCCATTGAAACAGCATCAATTGTTGCCCAGTCGTATGCACAATCAGCTTGTGTCTTAATCATGACATCGTAATCCTTAGCAGCGCCAGCAGTGGTTGAACCCTTGTAGGTTCGGTATACCAATACTTCATCGCTAATGCTTCCGGTTTCAAGATCTTCGTGAGTTGTCTCGATTGAGATGTATTCACTTAGAGATTGAGCACCAGTTGTTACAGTGTGTGATGGGTGAACGTTTTGGATGTTCGCCGATCCATCTTGCATGATAGCAACGATGTTTACTGCATCAGGAGTACCGCCAAGACGGCTGAATGGAATTGCGATTTCGAAGAAACCAGCAGTTGTTGTTCCCAAATCAGCATCTACAGCGTCTGTTGAAACTGAACTTGTTCCCCAGCCAAGGAATCCGTTAGAGTACAGATCCATGTTGGTGTCACTTGTTGCCCAGAACAGATAATCTGCTTGGAATGGCAAGGTGTGAGCTGCGTTCAGGTTGTAACCAGTGTTTGAACCACCAGCAACAACGTCGAGGTAAATCAACAGGTCGTTGGTTGCAAGATCTTCACCGGTCATACCGATGTAGAGTGCGTCACCTTCGCTGTAAGTTACAAGCAGATCGTTTGTTCCATCTCCAGAAACCATACCTGGCATAGCGTCGTCAGAAGGATTCAGTGGAGTTCCACCAATCCAATCAGAGTCGTCACCGTCAACAGCCATGATGTCAGGCTGGAAAGCAGGTGATACGTATGCAGCACGAGTTCCATCAGTTGATAGAAGAGACATACCAACAGCAGATGCAGCACCTTGTAGGTGAGTTGCATCTAGACTGAACAAGTTCGCTTCATCAATGGTTGCCGATGCAACGATGCTAATCGCAGTGGAATCGAGTGTGTTACCGATACTGGTAACATATGCGTTCGATCCTGCATTGATTTGCGTTGTTGAAGCAGACCATGTGAGGTTCTCAACAGATCCTACAGATTCAACTGCGTGGAGTGCTGTTGTTGCTGTAGAGATACCGCCGTCCCATCGGAACTCGGTGTTCTCTGCATAGACACCAACGTCTCCTGCAGCGTTAAGTGGATAGATCCATGAATAGTCACCATCGACCATGTGTAGTCCAGTTCCTGTAGTTCCACCATCGACTGAAGCGCCGATTGCGGTTACAGTTGAACTGTCTGCGTAGACACCTGCGTCACTTCCTGCAACGGATGCAGAACCTGTCATGGTTAGGATTGCGGAATCGATAGAGATACCGTATGCATAACCACTGATGTCTGTTCCAGAGAGTGTAATGTCATCACCTGAGTTAAGAGAAGACATACCAATACTGCCAGAGATACCTGTTCCAACAATGTTGGAATTGACATCACTGATGTCACAGCCATCGGTAACAACAGCGTTGTCGCCCATGTTAATTGTGTTCAATTGGCTCTGGATTGTAACAGAGTTACAGTCAACGAGATCTAATCCGATTGCGTTAGGAGCAACACGGCCAGGACTGAGTCCAATTGTGTTGTTTTCAACGACAGGCCCATCGTATCCACCAGTAGCTGTACCGTAGTATACTGCGATGTTGGCTCCACCGTCGCCCCAAGTGTCAGTGACCTTTAGGGTGTATGAACCAGATGTGCTGTAAGAAGTCAAACGAGCATAAGCAGTGTTGGAACTGAATGAACCAGCAGCCCATGTATCCTTTGTACCGTCAGGCTTGGTAATTTCAAGTCCAATTTCTCCACCCCAACTGTCAGATTCAAGGTCGACGTACGCAGTAGCACCAGTAGGTACTGTGAATGTACAGGACGCTGTAGTTCTGTAAGCGTTCGAGGCGATTGTACACAGTGATGTCGAAGGTGCTGGTGGTGCTTCAGCCGAATCGATTCTGATTCCACCGTCTGCATCAAGCAAGGTGTTGTTTGATACATCACCATATCCGCCATTAACTGTAATACCAGGCTTTGTTGCATCTTGTACACCTGTAATATCGTTGTTATCGACAAGGTATCCATTGGTATTGATCAACTGAACAGCTGTTTCAGGTCCATCGAATGTGTTGTCGACGATTGTCAAACGCTTGGTTGATTGGTCGAATGCACGAACACCGTACTTTCCAGTTGAACTGCTAAACGAGTTGTCTTTGACCATAGTATCATCTGCGTAAGAGCTTCTGTAGAACCAAATATCCGCAATTTCACCACCATCTACGAAGGTGTTTCCTTCGATAGTGGCGTTATCAGCACCAAATTGGCTAGCACTGTGTGTGTAGGAATATCCAGATCTCTGGAAGAAGATTCCTGCTCCACAGTCAGCAAAAGTGCTGTTTACGACGTATGAATTATCAGATCCATAGAAGTTAACACAAACATCCGTAGACGAGATAGCGTTGTTCAATGGAGTGTAACCCTTGTAATGCGTCAAAGATACGTTATCCATTCGCAACCAGTCGGAGACACAATCATTGTTGTTCCAGGAGGAACAATACGCCATACCGCTTGTAACGGATGCGACTGGGTTCAATGTTGTATCCTTGATTGAAATATCCATAGCTTGGTACAAGTAACCGATTTCAACACCGGTTTGTTGACCAGATGTTGGGTTTACTGCAAGACCGTAGACTTCAGAATCGTGGAGATACAATTCTGGAGCAGCTGTACCCGCTTGAGCATACCAGCGTTGTGTGTCGGTAAATGAGTAGGAACCTGTGATGAGAACCTTGGTGTTGTTCCAGTTGTGCTCTTCATTATTATCGAAGTACATGAAAGGAACGTCCATCATGATCGTCTTTCCAGACATATCTTCAGGAGTTGCACCATAGTATCCATATTCCTTGTAGGAACCGCCATCTCCGTCAGTGAGAGTTCTTGAAGAACCAGTACCGAGGTATCGGCTTCCACTGCAACTAGCAACATAGACGTAGGAGGTACTGGTGTATGTGTAACATACACGAGCTTCGATACGATCTGTTAGGTCAATGGTTCCGCTATTACCGCTCGCATCACTCAAACTGAGTCCTTCAAATGCGTATCTGAAGTCACCCTTAGAGGAGGTGTAGTCGATCATTGCAACGGTAGCAGCTTGGTATCCGTTCAAGTTATCACTAGAAGCACCAGATGAATCAACACGGACTGTTCTGAAGTTAACTCCAGAAGCAACACCGTTAGAATCAGTTGTACCTGTTCCTGTAATCTTCTTATCTGCGTTCATGAGTACAACGTTGGTTGCATCCACACCTGATCCGTCAGCGCTAATTGTCATTTCCAATTCTCGCATTCGTTCGAAGTCACCAGTTCCGGTTACTGATACTGTTGTTGTATCGATTGTTCCTTCAATGAAATCAATCTTACTGGAACCAGTAATCTTGATGTCGCTTGTCGTACTCGCAAATGTCGAGTCCGTGATAGTAAATTCTTGTGAACCTGCTGTCTCTAGACCGACGTCATTACCAGAAACTGTAATGCCATCAAATACAACGTTCTTTGATGTCAAAGGACCGTATTTGTAAGCTGCACCAGCGCTGTTTGTAATTGAACCAGTAAGATCGCCACCGAAGTTCTTGACGTAGTAGATACCTGCGGTATTCTGGGAGTCAAAGTCGATGTTGCTTAGGTCAATTGAACCAGACCCTGATGAAGATACGAGCATTCCGTAATCTCCGCCATCGACATCGATATCATCCATTGCAGCAGTTACTGCACCGGTTACTTCGATACCTGAATCGGTTGGTGAAGTAATGTCGATGCTTTCGAAAGTACCAGCAGCGAAGTTGCCACCGATTTCGATACCGTTCTCTGCTCCAGTGATAGCCCCATTCTTGAATGTAGCAGTACCACTGTCACGGAGGTAATCACCTAGGTCACTAGGATCGTTACCTGCACGAGCGACGATGTCCAATCGGTCTTGATAGTTGTCTGCACGGTTGTGCAAGACATCTACATACATTGTAACCTTCGAGATTGAACTATCAGAGATGTCCACAACTGGGAAAGTCATACGAGCGCCTTGTCCAGGATTCATGTAATATGAGTATGCATAATCCAGACAGACGTTGTATGAACCACCAGCGTATCCTTCAACAGGCTTGAATACACCTTGTCCACCATGGTATGAGGTGTAGTAGTAACCCCAGTAGTGGTATGGGTAATATCCGCTGTTTGGTGTTGTGTCAGCATCAATTTCTGACCAACGGAATCCAAACTCGTCAGGATAGTAGTAGTATCCTGGGTAGGATGGGAAGGTTTGAGGTCCTTGAGGCCAGTATCTCCATAGATTGTACATGTAACCATCAAAGCTGCTTGTAGCAGATGGTCCGTAGCTGTATCCATAGTAGTTACAATGCCATGAAGCAACTCCACCTTCACCGCCAGCGTATGTGTCAGCACCGTTTCCGGACTTAGGATCGTCTGCACCGTATGGGTAATATCCCACCTTGTCAGGCGTGGTAATGTTTTCAGAAACTTCACCGCTTCCATCGTCGTATGTAATTTCGATGTTCCATCGGTCAGTGATCATGTAGTACTTACTCGAAGCATAGTTGTATGTTGGGTGAGCGTTTCCACCACCATAGATGGAGTTCGCACCAACTTGTAGGTAATCTGAACCAATGAATGTTGAGAGGTCAACAGCGTATGTTGTCCATCCATTTGATTGTCCTGACAATGAAGTAGAACGGTAAATGGTTGGAAGACTCATTCCTCCGAATACATCGACACCAACAGTGTTGTCAGTTGATGTAAATCCATCGATTTGAGGAGCACCATTGTACGATTGGATACCAACCGCAGCGTTTGATACAGCGATGTTGCTGAACGAACCGCCAGCTTGTTCAACCCAAAGAGCAGTACCAGTGTTTCCAACGTTGATAATGCTTGAAGAGTCGATGTCTGCTGAACCACCATCAATCTTGACAGTAGCCATCTCAGTTGAAGTTGCAGAGGAGCCGTAAACAGTTCCAGAGTTCTTCATAATCAGTGTAGCACCGTCTCCGACGTATAGAGCAGATCCAGTTGTAGCATCTTGAGCAACGTCACGGACAATTCCGCCGTCGATTTCAAGAATTCCATCTTGGATATCTATGTTGAGAGGGTACGTTGCTGATACAGCCTTCAATGAACCAGTAGCGACTGAAGATGTTCCAACAACGAGTTTACCACCGTTCGATAGAGTGAGCACTGGTGTGCTCGTAGCAGTTGACTTAACATTCAGAACAGCACCCATGAGACGGATTACACATCCGTCAAGGTTGAGGTCTTCTGTTAATGTCATCGGCGTTCCATCGAATTCATAGATTGTGTGTCCAGAAGTCGTGACTCCGTTTGTCGGCAATCCTGCGCCTGTGTCAGCGTCAGTCCATGCAGCCAACCAAGCACAGTCCATGTTGGTTCCATTGAAATCAACAGGCGCTGGCTCGAGAAGTAGAGCATAAGAACTGCCAATGGTGAAACCACTGGTTAGATCGCTTTGGTACCAGGTGTCGGATGATAGTGTCTCATTCTGTCCAGCAGGTCCGAATGCTCGGAGGTTGTGGTTAGAATATGTGTTTCCAGCACTGTCTCCAGTGATGACCCAAACAGTAGCTTCACCGTTTGAATCAGTGATGTGAGATCCGACTTCAAAGAGTTCGGCTCCTGCTGAAGTTACGACACTCGCACTGATGACGTGACCGCTCTTGTTAACTTCCGTGATAACTGAGTTAACAGCCTCAAGTCTGTAAGCACGCAGAGTTGCAGTACCACCGTAATAGATCAATGCAGATGAAGATGTGTAAACATCACAATCTGTTGTGGCTCCATTGGAGTCTGCACAATCGTCGGTGTTCTGAGTAACATCGATCAAACGGATTTCAGCGTTTGAACTTGCATAAGCAAGGTAAACACCGCTACCCGCGTTTGAACTTGTGATATCTACGCCACCGACTGTCATCTTGGAGTTACGGGCGTACATTGCGTGGTCTGTGCTTGATGTATGAGTAAGAGTACCGCCATCAACAACGAAGTTGTTTGGTGCAGCACTGCTTGAACAACTACTGTAGACTCTGTCTGAATCAATGGTTGTTACATCAATCTTCCATCCACATCCAGCAACACCGAATCGACCTGAGTCGAGGTTTGTTACTGTCATGACATCAGTAGAGATAGCGTTACCAGAGATGTCGATATGACCTGCAGTTACATCATTGAAGATCGAAGGTTGAATTCGAGTCAATGACATATCACCAGCTTCAATATCATAAAAGATAGCGGAATCTCCAGATGGTCCATTCGCTGTGCTTGAAGAGCCACCAGGGACGATGGCTAATGTAGCAGTTCCTACATCGACTTCAGTCATGTTGATTGAACCAAGTGCGTTAATTGAGACACTCGAGTATCCAGGTGCATCGAAGTTGAAGATGTTCACATCGCTTGATGTACCAAAGGCAGAATCCAATGCAGTTCCAGTTTGTGCAGCTCCACTTGATGTGAAAGAAGCACTTACGTTGGAGATAGTTACGTGCTGTAGATCTGTATCGATGAGATTCTTGTATGCATTTTCTATGGTTACGTTCTCAACATGGAGCATTCCACCAGTAGAACCTGGATAGTTGACGATAGCACCGCCCCATGTTTCGCCGTCAGAGTTACAATTCGACATCGTTCCTTCCATGAACATAGCGTTTGCGCTGCTTGGCAAGTTAACACAAGCCTTGTCAGCTCCACTGATAGCGAAGTTCATCATCGTAATTGCAGTTCCTTGACCACTGCCGTGACTGATTGCAGTCTCAACGTTGGTGAAAGTAACTTGACTCATTGTGAAGTTACCAACGTTTGCGTTGGAGTAACATGGTCGAGTACCACCGTTGCTGTCTGCACAGTATGCGTTGTAGTCTTGGTGTCGAGATCCTGCAGTGATTGCAGCAGTACTGGTGTTTTTGAAGTCAACGTAACTGAATACGTGTCGGTCATCGGTTCCAGCAGTTGTTGTACAATCATCTGTGAAGGAGAGACCCTTCCACTCTGCACCAGCAGCACCCTCGAAGAGGATACGGTCGGTGGAGTTTCCAATAGCCTTGACTGAGTCACAAGCACCATCGATGGAAATACCCTTTCCTTGTTCAACTTGGATAACTGTTCCTGGTTGGATTGTTAGATCTCCACCAGAGACAGATAGATAGTCGCTGCTAGGACTGATTCGATAAGGTGAACCTTCATTGTCCCAGATACATTCTACGTTGTTTCCTGAACAGTCTAGATCATTGTCGACGTCTGTACCCTTTCCTTCGAATGGCATTGTACGTACGTAGACACCACAATCGTATGCTGTGTTATCATAGCAGTAGTAACTGCTGTAATAGCCCCACCAAGGTGCGATAGTACCTGCACGTGCAGCAGAGTTGCTTGAGTAAGGTAGAGCAGGCATGTTACTACCCCATGTGGTAATACCACGTTCAAGGGATGTAGCACCATTGTCAATCATGTAGAGGTAACCGTTACGTCCGATACGAAGTCGGTCGTCACTGTCATCACCATCGAAAGACTTCTGGAAATAATCGAATGTAAATCCTGAAGGCAAATCGATGTTAGCGTTACATCCGGTCTTGTATTGGTTCCAGTAGTAGCTGTAGGAACAGTAGTAACCAGTTGGTGTACCGCCTGTGCTTCCTGAGATAACTTGTGCAGCGTTCGTAACCGACTTGATGCCAGTCGAGAATGCTTCGTATCCATGGTCGTTACCATCGGTTGAAATTCTGAAGTTGGATGTGTGCGGGTTGTTACCAGCCATGTATCCGCCACCAGGGTTTCGCATGGTGTCACCCTTCGTACGGGTGTGATCCATGTATCCGACAGTAGCGTAATCGTAGTATGCTGAACAACCAGAATCGTACTTGAACTCGATTTCGTTTGTTACGTCATAGAAGATAACTTGGTAATCACAAAGATAGTTTGTGTTGTAACCCATATCTCTCCATTCAACGATAAGCATCATGTTTGGATCGCCAACTTCGAAGTTGTTTGTCGAAGTAGTTTCAGTGTTAACACCGGATGAAACAGTCGATTCATCGACTGATGTAGCGTAGTATGAAACATAATCTCCACGTTCAAGTGTGTTGATTGTAACACTCCAATCACATGAAGAAGCAGCACATTCAGATCGTGTCTTGCCCACTGGAGACAAGAGTACTGAGGTCGTGCTACCATTATTGATAGAATAATGCAAAGTTGGACCTTCGTTAACAGTCTGATTGACATTTAATCCAGAAGGTGGATCTCCATCATCAGCGATTGTGTATGTGAAGGTACGACTCTTACTGTGCGAGTCACGCAAGACTGAGTGGTCCATATCCGGAGCCATTGTATCTGGCGTAGGTGCAACCTTTCCAACCTTGTAGGTAATGGATCCAGAGGAAGCCATTCGTCCGTAGTATCCAGCACTTAGAGCAACTCCAGACCACTTGTAGGAAGAGGTTTGGTATGCGTAATAGTAACCAGTGTTACATCGAGCATTGGACGAACTTGAACGGTAGAAGTAATAGAAACCGTTTGTTCCAACACAAAGCCAGTTAGCCTTGGATGTGCTGTATCCAGTACCGTTCCATGTGATCTTACCGAATGTTCCGGTAATGTCACCTGGAATTGGGACGTTGTAAGCAGCTGTGTATCCGTAAGTAGATACGGAGGATGCTTGACTTCCACCAGCGAGTGCGCCGGTTTCGATCTCTGGTGTAGAGTCACCAATTCCAACCATACCCCATGCGTTATCGCCTGAGTCATAGTGGAAGATGAGGTTCATCTGAGGACCATTCTTTGCGCTGATAGCGAGGTATCCGCCATCTCCTTGGTGAAGTTCAGTTAAACCAGATTGTGTTCCACCGTATCCATTGTATCCACCGCTTGGTGTTGTGGTCCATTGCAACTTCCACTGGGAGTAGAAGTAGTAAGAGGATGCGTAGAAACAGGAGTAACTACCAGTACCACAGTTAGAGACATCCCACTCGTAGAGATATTCATCAGAGTGGTCGTAATAAGTCATTTGTCTGTCGTGATATCCTTGCGGAGAGTAGTAACTTCCCGAGTGGACATCGGTTGTCAATACAGTGAACTTCTTTGCATTTCCTGCATTGACGATGTCATCTACGAAGAAGTAGTGAGCGTTGCTCTCTACCCATGTTGCAGGTGCCGAGTTACTTGCAGGTGGTGCTGGATCGTATCCAACGTTTGCTCCACCAGCTGTGTTCAGATCTTGGAACTTCCAGTAGTACTCAACATAGTCGCCTGCACTTAGGTCTGGCGTGGATGCCTTGAATCGGCAATCACTAGCAGTTGTGCTGCAGGATTGAATTGTTGTAGCGCTAACAGAGGTCCATGAACCGTTGTTGATACTGTAGGACATTGTTACACCATTTGCTGATGTTGTATCAATACCAGACAGGTCTGTTAGTGTTGTGAAGAAGGTTCTCTTTCCTTCGACATATGTCGTCAAACCGCTGTAAGGAACGTGACTGGAGGTTGGGGCATCCGAGTCTGTTCCACCTGAGTAGATAACTTCGAGGTAACTGTTAGAACCTCCGGAGTTATACGAGCGGGTGTATACGTATATGCTTGAAGTCATATCAGCACCCATACCAACTGTTCCTGAGTTGGATTGAGCGTTGATGATGTAGTTGTGAGAACCAGTGCTTGAGGAACAAGCAGTTCCTGCGGAGTTCGAGTTGTCACAGATTTCTGCGGTCTTCCAACCAGTTCCCTGGGAGTATGTTCCAGTAGCTGCAGAGTTACCAATTGAAGAAATCAATTTTCGCTCGTTAACGTTGGAGTTGGAACCAGAGAGAAGGTTACTGGAAATCGAACCTGAACATGTTGCCGACGTGATACCGTAATTGTATCGAGCGTCAGTTCCGCAAGATTCCAGTACTCTCGAAGTAATGGCTGTGTTTGAAGAACTTCCATATCCGTAGTTGACGTATTGCTTCCAGTTTACTTCTTCGACAGTAGCACCTGATGGTAGGGCGGAAGCCGATGTGAAGGTGTACTTGTGCCATGGCACGTAATAGTAGGAAGAGTAGTATCTGTAGAGGTAACCATATGTGTTGTTGTAACAGTATCCATAGTAGACGTAACAGTATCCACGGTTACCACTTGTGACCTTGATGGTTGGGTCGAGAGCGAGTGGGAACACTCGATCCTCAGACATTAGCCAGTCAGAGTCAACTGCTGTGGTTAAGAGAACCATAGGGCCGTATACTTGTACGAAGTAAGTACCGATGTAAGGCTCTACATTTGTTCCAGAACCGTCATCAAGAACTACAGGCTCAGGGATGGTGGCCAATAGTTCTCCAGTATCGGTTGAACGGATTTCAAGTTCTCCTTGTGTTGTTGTAATTTCTTCACCGAGAGGAACTCCGTCTAAGTATAGACCGTATCCCATTGGTAGACGAATAGTTTCAGTCATACCGAAGTATGCTGCCATTTCGTCAAGAACAGGACGTTCTTCGATGATGAGGTTTTGCTTAACTTGGTTGGTTTCAACCGAGTAGTCGATAGCAAATCCTTCTGCAAGAGGGTATCGAATAACGTTACCGCCAACTTCAACATCGCCAGTTGCAGGAGCTGCTTGATATGGCATCGGAGCGGTTCCTGTAACGTCGATTGTCATGAGCATAGGGTTTAATCCAGTAATAATTGGATCAACGAACTGATTTGGCTGGACACTTACACCTTGCGCTAGTTCAGCACCAAATGTGGTTGTGAAGGTGTTTTCCTTCACTTCCCATCCATCTGCTGTCGCCATGATGTTGAGGTTAATATCCTCATAAGCGCCACTGTCAGCGAGGTAATGCACTGCTTCATCACTTGTCAGCTGTGCTATTTTTCCATCCTCGGTGAGGAAGCCCTTTGTGTTCGCTTGTCTCATACCCAGTAATTCCTGGGCAGAGTCGTACTCATAGGTTGTTTGTTCGATGGCGGCTGGGAGTTTGAAGAAATCATCAATATCACTTGTGATCTCTGCAACACTCACAGTATCGGTTGTTGTGTTATCTACTAGGCTTGTCATTGGCATAAACGCCATCAAAGCACATAGTAGAACGGCAATACCGATTCCACCAATTGCGGTTTTCGTTTTATTATTCTTGTTTCCCAACATAGTCATTCACTCCCATACGGACTGTATGCAAGTGCAACCACGTCCTCCGCTACTTATAGGAATTGGGGTGCAAAATCTTTGAATCAATTGTTTCAAAGTGTAAATTAAACAGGATACTGCGTAACATTTTGCCGGCTTACTAGTACAAACAATTTGTAAAAAGAACAATCTATTTAATTCTGTTTTGAGGATTTAACAAATCCTAGAATAAAACAGATCTTCTATACCGATTCCAGGTATCAAAATAAAAAAAGGCCGAGGAGGGCGCCAGAACGCCCTCCCCGGCGGCTTCTGCACACAACTTGTGCACAGATTACGACGGTGGATTACAGTGAGTTGCCTCAGTAATCCCAGTCTTTGTCTTCGCCTTCGTTTCCGCCTCGTGAGAGGATGAAAGCTCCAGCGATGAATGCTACGACGACAACGCCGCCGATCGCACCCCAGGTCCAGCCTGGAAGTTCTCCACTTTCTTTGTCATCTACATCTGTGGAGTTTGTGTCGGTGGTACCACCGGCATTCTCCTTGAAGTAAGATGCATCAGCACCAGATTCTGAGTTCGAAGCTGCGTATGCTTTGTTTCCAAGAGCATCAACTGGCACGACAACAAAGTAAACTGTGTATTGACCAGGGCTTGTTCCCATCATCACATCTGCTGTGAGTGTATCAGCATCTGCTGTAGGCACACAGTTTGATGGCATCTCTGCAGCAGTGAACGATTCACGGTTCTGAGAGCAAACGTGCCATACTGCAACATCTGCTAGATCTCCAGTGGTTTCCCAAGAGAGTGTCCACTTGTCACCAGCTTCAGTAACGGTAACCCCAGTTGCTGCGGCTCCACCATCTACTTCTTTGTCAGCAACGACGGTCGCAGTTCCAACAGGAGTGCTGCATAGGCCATCATTGTTACAAACTGCGATGTCTATGGTGTAAGATACGCCGTGTGCTGTGTCACTGTAAGTGTACATGAATTGGTCAGAAGCCAAATCGATTTCAAAGACATCTGAATCTGCATCGTTTGCGACACTGATTGAGAACTTCTCGTCGGAGAGCATTGTACCAGTTGTACCCCAGTTCATTGAGATTCCACCGTTGTATTCTGCGTTAGCACTGAATCCACTGATCGATGCACTTGGTGCGTCCTTTGATTGCAAAGGAGCATCAATGAGCAAGAATTGTCCAGCAGGCAATACTGGTCCTGAAAGGACTGCAGAGAGAACGGACTTAGTCGAATCATCTTCGCTGTTGGTTGCGCCATCTGCCAAGAGTTGAGTCAATGTAGCACTGTTACAGTTTGTTGTAAACCAGAGAGACGATGCTCCAAGGCTGGAATCAAACACCATGTCCATGCTCTGAGCAAGAACGTCATTTGCAGCATAGGTTGTCACAGGGTTGTAGTCAATAACTGCAACTGGCGTGTAAACACCAGACAATTCTCCACCAGATGAGTCAGGAAGAGTAATTCCCTGACAAGAGGTTGCGTCACCATCTTCGACATCGATTGTGAACGCTGCCTTACTGAAGTAGGTGATTGAGTAATCCATGGTTACTCCAGCAGTGGTTGTGTCAGATGCGACTGCATCGTTCCAGATTTCGATAATGATCTCTTCTGTAACCGATCCACCGTGAGCGTCGGTAACAGTTACCTTCACTGGGAAGGTTGTAACGAATTCTTGGATAACTGGGGTTGAACATGTTCGTCCAACACCGCCTTGACCTCCACATCCTGCGAGAGGGGTACTTGCTGCACCACCAACCCATGTGTACGTCAATCCTTCGCCTGTTACGTCATCTGCGTCGAAGACTGAGACTTCGAACTCGAGCATGTTTTCCATACCGAGCATGAGGTCGCCTTGAGTAACAAGGTCAAGGGAAGAAACAACTGGGAGGTTGTTTCGAACTTCTTTCTCCATAGTTACTAGATTGTTCGAAAGTTTCTGATCAGTTGTCTTATCTTCCATCACCAGGTTGGCTTCGATTGTGTATGTTCCAACGTCGAATTCCACCATTGTACAAGCATGACCTTGAGTGAAGGCCATTGGGCCAGTTCCAAGCATAGCATGGTTGTATGAAGGTTCTACTCCTTCGACACATTCGTTTACCGTAGAAGTGATAACTTCACTTGTATCGAGGTTTGTGATGGTGAAGGTAACGTTCCAATCATACAGTTCAGTTACTGAAGAACCTCTGTGTTCAACGGATGCGTCAACATACGAAGTACCTACTGAAAGGTCGCCCGGTTCCCCTGCACCGACGGTGTATGTTGCGATTCCTGTTCCATCAGAGTTGTATCCTTGGTTGACTGTAAGCATTGAGATACGAATATCGTGGAATGTCGACAAAGCTCCAGTGATTTCATCACGGTTGTTGTTCGTAATATCATCACGGACAGATGCTTCTTCACAGAAGTGATTGTATGTCTCAGTGGTTGTTTGTTCGTTTCCTTCCGCATCTGTCGAGTTTACAGAAACGACTTCTTGGCAGGATTCAAATTGTCCATACAACGAGTAACCGCCGAGTTCAACATCGATTGAGTAGGCTGCATCAGTTCCACCTGTGTCAGGAAGAACTGAACCCTTGTATTCCCAAATACCGTTATTGGTATTGTCGGACATTACAGTACGGATTTCAGTGAGATTGTCCGAAGGATCAGATCCGTTTTCAAAGACCAACACAGGCATGTCGTTACCGACATTAACTGAGTGGACCAATGAACCTAGAGATGCTGCAACTAAATCAGTTCCATCCTCTGCCGTTGCACTTGCCACATCTCCGTTGACATCAAGAAGCATAGTCAGGTTGTGAGTAATGAAGTCTGAAGAACCATTGAGTTCGACTGTAACTGTGAATGCCTTAGCACCTTCACCTGTTGCAACAGTGGAACCATCGTCCCATGAGATATCAACTTCGATATCGAGGTAATCACGTACTTCAACATAGACTTGTTGAACGTCGTTTGTTGCTTCAACATCTTGGTCAGAGTAGACTTCGATTTGAACGACATAGATACCAGCGATTGGAGTCCAAACAGCATTGCTGCCTCCATACTGAATCATTGTCTTGCCGCCCTTGAAGACGTCTCCTGCTGCGAGGGATTGATCATCACAAACGGTTGTATCATCACAGATAACGTCTGGGTTGTCCCATTCAAGATCTGCACCATTGCTGTCAATAGCAATGTTTAGTGGGTTTCCGTTTCCATCAGCATTCCAAACTTGTGCTTTGTAGCCAAGTTCAGTGATTGCAGCGTCACCAGAATTTTGAATGAACACTTCGAAAGACGTATCTTGTCCTACGAAGAGTTCATTGCGGCATGTTGGTTCGCAAACGGTTTCTTTCGGTGAAGTAATTGCAACGAGGTCTACGTCGGCACCTGAACGTGCTCCTGTGTCCTCTACTACTTCGTTTGTTTCTAGTTGTGCGATGTCGATGTTTGCCATTAGGCTAGCAACCAACAAAAGCACAAGCATTACAGGGGTAATTTTTCTCATGTCATATCCTCCAATGGGGCGGTAACTCGCCCTACGATAAATGCCGTATATATACTATGGGTGCGATATTTATTGAGGATTTTTATTAAAATAAACCGCTCTTCAGAGGCCTTAATTGTGGTTCAGTCTCGTCTTTGCGAAATTAGGATGTTGAGCGTAATGCTTCAGATGGAGGGATTTTCGATGCTGCTCGCACCGGTAGAAGAGTAGCCAAGAAAACAAGAATCCAACCTCCTAGGAACATTACAGCCGCAGTTGTCCATGGTAATACAAGCGATGCTCCTTCTTTTTCCCAAACAGCTGAGTGTAATCCTATATGGAAGAGTAAACCAACGATGATCCCATTGAGTATTCCTAGTAAGGAGACCCATGTGACTTCCACAACGTGTATCCTCATGACCATACCTTGAGTGTACCCTATAGCCCGCAACATTCCAATATGCTTCCTTCTTTCTGAGACTGACCTGTAGGTGACGACACCGATTCCAGCGATTCCGATCACCAATCCAATTGATAAATATCCTTCAAAAAGAGCAAGAATAGACAGAACAAGAGATTGGATTAACGCTACTTCTTCTGCAATAAGTGATACTTGAATCCCCTCTTTTTCCAAATCTAAACTTAACTGTTGACTGAGTTCTGCGGCTGCTTCTCTTTCACCTTTTGATTTTCCCGCTGCCTCATAATAGGAAACGCCTTCGTCATCAAATGATGAACTCGCAGTGCTTCCAGGTGACACGGAAACATAGACGCGGGTAAGATCGCCATCATATTGCTCAATGACTGGCTCTGAAGACATCCAAACACCTGCTGAAAACAGATAAGAAGACTGTTCGAGAATACCACCAACGGTAACGATACGGCGATGGCTTGGTTGTTTCGAATCGATAATTGTGATGTTTTCGCCGACCTTGACTGGGAAGATTCCAATCGAGGCCCCATCAAGAGAGGACTCAAGACCAAATGAAGCATCAACGAAAACAATGTCTGTTCTTTGATGCATTGAAATCCATGCTTCTTCGGAGCTGTCGCCAAGTGCGTCGTCCCAGATATGTAGTGGAATGCCACCGTGATTGACGAAGTCCTCATCAACACCTCGTAATATGTACGGAGAACGAGTTTCTTGCTCATTTTCTAAAAATGCTTGAGCCCTATACACCCTTCCTACTGCATCAATTTGTTCGATATTTGAATTCTCCAACCCCCATTCTTCCATAGGCCCTTCAAGTTGCAAAGGACGAGATCTTGATGATGAGAGCATCAACTCAAATTCACCTTCAGATTCTTCTACGAACGAACTGGAATAATTATCAAATTGGAGCGTATAGCCACTGAGAACAACAACAGAAAATACAGTTATGGAAAACATCCCCATGACTACAGCTGTTCGAAGAGGTTTTTGCAGAGGATAGGATAGAGCGACTGGAAGTACTGGACCGCTGGATAGTTTAGGCAAACGCAGCAATCCACGTATCATGATTGGAGCAAGTGCTGCTAAAACAAATACACCCGCAAACACTTGCACTAAACCTATGAGTATGAAGGATAATTCATTTGGAACGAGGTCGGAGCGAACAGGATCGAGCGATGAAGGCAATCCTGTCCACACCAATAATGCAACACCGCTCCATCCGATTGTTCTTCGAGGTGCTTCTCTAAACACTGGCAAAATACCATCCATTTTTCTTCGTGCCCGAAGAACAGGAATCACCCAAAACAAAATTGGCATGATGAATAAAATCGTACAGCATCCAAAGAGGACCCACATCGAATGAGCAAGCCCTTGCCCTCCAATAAAGAACAGTCCGAAACTTCCCAAAGCCCCTCCTGCCATGAGTACCAAGAAGATGTACATCGCCCATGGAACATGCTTTGGAATTCTCTGAGGAACACTCTTCAAGGCATGAACAATGATTAAGCGAGAGGACCAAAGTGCAGAAAGGAACAATGTGATAATCGATAGATGGAAGCCCCAGAACCAGCCTGAAGCGAGAGAAGATGAATCCACATGGAACGTAAACACATCCGTGCCCGCATTGGCAAAAACACTCGAAAAGCCAATTCCGATAAACCATGCAAGCCCCATGCCGAGCAATGAGCCGACACCACAACCAAGGAAGGCTGCGATTGAACCTTCGATCATGGTCATATAACGTAAATCAGCTCGCGTAAATCCAAGTGCTCTTACTGTAGCATACTCTTTCTGACGAACATCGACCAACATCATCACAATGGTAACGACAAGAAGTACACCTGCCGCTATTGTAAATGAACCAAACACGAGGAACATTGCTGATAAAACTCCTGAAGATGCTTCCGCTTGTTCCATAGCATCGAGTTTAACTGTTTGAATCGTAAGAGACATTTCTTCAAACCCGACGAGTTGATTGAGATGGTCCTTGATGGCAACTTGCTCCTGAACAGTCACTGAAGAAAATACCAGCATCGAACGTTCGTCATTTTCTGCGGCAGCGAGAGTCTCTCCATCATCGATATTGATGAGGCCAAGAACGACGGTTTCGAGTTCAGACAATTGTGAAAGTTCATCGCTCTCTGTGAAGGAACCGTTGATGGAGAGAAGTTGTGAATCATCAGAACCAAAGGCGAATTGAAAGAGACCAGAGGCGTTAACTGTACCGTTAGCGACATTCGAAATGGATTGAAGACGGTTACCGATCATCAACTCGCTCTTAGCCACATTCAACGAATCAACATCCCCTTCAATGGCAAAGAACATCTGAGGAAGAGTCCCAAATCCGCCTGCATCCGAAAGAATGGGAAGACGGATGGATTGAACAGAACCATCCAAAACTGAACGTATAATAATTCCAGGTGATTCTATGCACCATGCTTCTAGGATATTTACAACAGTTCCTTTCCCAGAGGTGCATACTGATGGTGGATTCAATGATGAAACTGGCCATTCCGATTCAGAAATTTCGATGAAATTTGATTCATCTCCACTCCATGAACGTTTGTAATAATCAACTGAAAGAAGCCCTTCAACTTTCAAGAAGAGTTCTTGAGAATGGTGCTCAAGGTCCCAACTCAAAACCGTTGACGGTGCGTTAATATTCAGTGAAAGCGGTTTTACTGAATCATTTGCAAGATCTCCGAACCACAATGTCCGATTTTGACCTTCTTCAAGAGCAAACCATACTCCTTCATTGACCTCTACAGCCGCTATATCCTTGTCTTTTAACAATCGAATTGTAGAATCCTCATCTGAACTGTTTCCAAGAATGAGGCCCTTATCATATGCAGCAAAACCGTACTCGTTATCGATACTTACATCGGTAATGATTGAACTGGATGGGACTCGCCAAACCCAAGACTGGTTATCATTTCGTTCATACCCTATGCCACCAGAACCCCAATGCCAAACTGCATTTTCTTCACCAATGATTTGATTCACATCCCCATCAGCGAGAGTGAGGAGTTCCGAACCGTTCACCTCAAGGCTAATCAATGGCACTTGCAAGACTTCCAGGAGGGAAGAATCCTCCATCAATTCACTCTGATTTTCCTTAATCGAACGGACCAGAGAGGACTGTATCCTGCCCAATCCCTGTGAGGAGGTGATTGTGAAGGAATCACTTTCGTCTTCGGTCAGGTACTGGAGACCTGAATCTTCTCCATCAATTGTTTGATTTAGCGCTAATTCTAATTCTTCAATCAGTGTTGAATAGCCATCTCGTGTTTGTTCAATACCTTTCGTTGATAATCGAATTGTTGTTACATTTTGACCTGCTTGTTGCAATGTCTGTGCTGTTTCTAGACCCGTGAACAAAGCAGGCGCTGTTGTTCCAGCGAGTTGACCTTGATTCGCCATGGGAACGACTTGATGAACCAAGAATGATTCCTCTACACGTTCGATACCATTCTCTGATCGAACAAACCAACCCAGTTCGATTTCATCACCTTTAGTAACATCTAATTCATCAGCAAGTGCTCGATTAATTACAACAATGGATCGGTTTGAAAATCGACTTTCTTCCTCTAATTCAAACCATGTCAAACCATTTGATGAGGAACCGATGAGAGCATCTTCTTGATGCTCTAGGGCAAACCAGGGGACATTCGGTTCCGCAATACCTTCGTTTGTTTCAACGGATGCGGAAACAATCCTACCTGCTTGGATTGTGTCAACCGCATCTACGTCTTGATTACGTAATTCGTCAACAATCGATGAAGGGATTTCTACGACCTGTCCGATGGTTGAATCATATCCTGAAATGACAATATCCGTAGAACCCCATGCGGCTTCAATTTCCTTTCGCACTGTCTCGTCTAAAGAATCACCAACAATGAGTGACGAACTAATTATCGCAGAACCGATCACCAAACCTGCCATCAGTAGAGCAGCTTGACGTTGCCGTCGACGTAGTTGCTGCCATGCGAGTTTGAACACCAACAACCTTCTGGGACTGAGTAAGGCTTGTACCCCTAAGAGACTCAGTATCCCAAACATAGCGCTTCCAACAAAGACTGTTACAGGTCCAAGACCAAACCATCCAAGAGCGAAGTGCGATAAAATTGCATCGAGGGCAGGGACGGCGATGATCAGGGCTCTACTTTTGAGAGAACAATCATGACGAAGGCCAATTGCTGCTATGGTCGCCAAGAGTGATATGACGAAGCACAAAAGCAGCAGGGCGATCAAGTTCATTCCTCCTCAGATGCTTGAAGAAATTTCCCATCAGCCATCTGAAGAACACGGTCACATTGTTCTGCAATTGAATGATCGTGAGTTACAATGAGAAACGTTGTATTCCCAACTTTGCATAATGTCCGTAACAATCTGATAATCGAATCAGAGGTTTCAGTATCGAGATTCCCCGTAGGTTCGTCACAAAGCACAATGGCAGGACGATGGACAACTGCTCTTGCTACTGCAACCCGTTGCTGTTGCCCTCCTGACAATTCAGCTGGACGATGATGCAACCTATCCCCTAACCCCACTGCAGTTAGCGCTTTTGAGGCCTCATCTCTTGCATCGATGGATGTTTTACCCTGCAAGAGAAGCGGTAGTTCGACATTCTCCAATGCAGTCATGACAGGTAAGAGGTTGAATTCTTGGAAAATGAAGCCCATATTAGAGCCTCGGACACGGGTTCGGACATCATCATTGGATCCGTACAAATTCTGGCCGTTGATCGCAACCGAACCTGACGTGGGTTCATCGATTCCAGAAAGAACGTTGAGTAGAGTGGTTTTCCCGCATCCAGAAGGCCCCATAATGGCAACCATTGTTCCTTGTTCAACCTCGAGAGATACGTCCTCAACGGCCTTAATGACGGATTCTCCCGATTCATAGAGTTTCCACAAGCTTTCCGCCTTGAGTGCTAACGCCATGCAAAACCTTACGGCTGCGTATTGATAAACTACCGCATGAATCCCGTTGCATGACCGAAGTTGCAGGGTATGTACGTGTGTTGGCGTTTGGTCCAATCGCAGAAGCTATTGGTTCAAGAAATTCAAAAATAGAGTGGAATCAAGGGATGAGTATCGAAGATATCGTCCATGCTCTCGATATGCAACACTGGATTGGCCAAGGCCTTGCTGTGGCCTTGAACGGAGAGAGATGCCCTTTGGACATCCATCCACAACAAGGTGACGAAGTCGCCCTCCTCCCTCCCGTATCTGGTGGCTGAATGTTCTAATTCCCCCTTAAGCGATGGTAAGCCTTGAAAGCAAGGACGTACAGGACCGTATAGGGAATACAATGGCATTTAGTCCAGGACCACTCGAAATCGTCATTCTTTTGGCCATCTTCTTCATTCTGTTTGGTGCTGAGAGGCTACCCAAAATGGCAAATGCTCTCGGGCGTTCAAAGGGTGAATTCAACAAAGGTCTTTCAGAAGCAACAACTGCTGCAACAATCGCGGATTTAGAAGCTGGTGGAAAAACATCAGACCAAGTCCTCATGGACAGAGCAAAAGCGGTAGGAATAGACCCTGAGGGAATGGCAGTGGATGAACTAGAGAAAAAAGTCAATGCTCTTGAGTCTCTCAATGATGAAGAGTGATTAGCCTCTTTTCAATTTCATTGGCGACCCACATCGATCACAAAGTTGGACATCGTCTTTCTTCGACTGTTTCGCACTTGGAGGTACATCTTCCTCTGCTCTGCATCCAATGCAACGTAGAATCCATTTCCATTGTTTCTTTCCACCTGATGTAAGAACGCCTTCAACGGGGATCCCTGCTTTACGAGCGACATTCTTCATTCGATAATCATCAGTAACCAAGGGAAGATTAAGATCAATTGCTAAAGCGAGCACGTCTAAATCTACTGGTGATAGCCGAGGCAAATCTCCCGTTTCAGATGCTATTTCCCTCGCATTTTGAAGAGCAGATTGAAGCGGCACCTGCCAATCAAGTGATGCTGATTCCATTAATAATGAACGTTGTTCATCAACCCTTAGCAACTCATCCTGCTGAGAAATTGCAACAATCCCGCCGCGACAACGTTCAACTGGCCAATGAAGGAGGGCAGCAGTGTCGAGGACGCGCATTGTATTTTGCTGGGGAATCGATGTAAAGAAGGCACCGATGACCCATATGCTCAAGAAGCAACATCCACACCAAGAACTATGATTGGCGAAGAGGTCATACTCGACTTCTTCGAATCGTTTGGACCATTAGCCTTGGCTCTCCTCTCGTTCACAGAGGCGATAATCCAACCAATTCCACCCGATGTACTGTTTTTACCGATGGCTTATGATGCAAGAGACAATGAAGGCTTACTGATTTGGCTCTGGTTGGTAGTTACGCTTTCATCTGTGCTTGGAGCGATAATTGGCCACGCACTTGGTAAAAGATACGGGACGAAATTAATCGATAAATTCGGTAAGCCTCATCATCGTCAACAACTCGAGAAACTGTTTGAGCGGTATGGAACGCTTGGTATGTTCATCGCGGCAGTTTCCCCATTACCCTACAAGGTCTTTGGGTGGATAGCGGGAGCAAGTGACATGAAATTGAGACCATTTATCCTTGCTGGAATAGTTGGTAGAGGTCTTCGATTTGGACTGGAAGCACTTTTCATATTCATGTATGGAGAGTCTGCAATCAGAGCGGTTGAATGGATACTTGATCGTGAATTGTTGATGGGAATTATCCTTATCCTCACTCTTGCAACCATTGTGTGGTGGTTCATGCGGACAAATGCCTCAACCTCTGCCCAAGAGGAATGAACTTCTAGAACATCAGTTTCATTGCTTAGATTCGACCTTGATTGAACCAAGCATTGATGATCAACGACTCTGCGATTTGTAGGTGCTCTGCAACGGTACCTTGCTTGAGTCCAATTGCATCTGCAATATCTCTTTGACGACATTTACGAGGTGCATTGTAGTAACCCATCTCGATAGCAGTTTCAAGAACCTCTTTCCGCCTTCGTGGAAGGCCTGGAGCCGTATCCCACTGGCCCTGGAAATTATTGTTTACACTGATCTTGAACGTATCTCCTAACAATTCGATAAGTTGTTTGCGAGCTTTCATCAATCCCTTGGAACTACCTTGCAGCGTAAGTATAAGTTCATCAGAATTGAGCATCGTAGGCGAGGTTGGCCAAACCTCATCAAACATTGATATGATTTGAGGGATCGGCCCAGTCATTATTGCTGAGAAAATTGCAGATGAATCATTGAATTCATAGATTTTAAGAATCTCAAGAGAGTCACTTTTTGAAAAATCTTGGAACTCTTTTAACGATTTCAATCCACATTTCAAAAGATAGACTGGATGGTTATTATCCGCTTTGAATTCCTTTAGAAATTCAACCGAATGAAATAAATCCAGTAATGCAACACCCGGAATAGAATTCTCCTCGCCAAGTTCTGTTGAGATTTTGACTTGCATGACTCCAAGCATCTGAAAACCGCTCATGATAGGTTTCGCATATATATGAGAGGTATAAACTTCTTGGTGGTTCTAAACGAAGTTCATCTTTGGTGCTCGTGCCGGGATTCGAACCCGGGTCGGCGGGATGAAAACCCACTATGATGGACCTGGCTACACCACACGAGCCGATGTTCTGCCGACCAATCTCTTGTTCATAACCGTTGGCTATGTGATACCTAGGCAAGTGTACCATTTTGGAAATCAATAACCGCTTGGTGTATCTCTTCACGAGTGTTCATGACGAACGGTCCATAGCGGGCGATTGGTTCATTCAATTCAGGACCACCCATCAATAAAAATTCAGCACCTTCTTGCTCAGTTTTGAAGGTGATTTCGCTTCCCTGTGTCAAGAGACCTAACTGACCGTCTTCAACTGTTTTTTCTTCTATGGAAAGACTTCCACCAAACACATATGTCATCACATTAAGATCGGATTTAATCGAATGTGTAAACGAACTGTTTGGCTCCATTTTTACATGAATGAGTTGAATTGGAATCACTGTATCAATAACTGCTGACACACCGAACGCTTCACCTGCAATAACGACTGCATGTACTTGCCCATCTTCACTAACAGCCTTTGGGATTTGTTGTGCAGGTATATCTTGATACCTCGGATCCATCATTTTGTGTTCTGCTGGTAGATTAACCCATATTTGGAAACCATGTGTGAGACCTCCTGTTTCAAAGAAATCATCCTGTGGCAATTCAGAGTGAATTACTCCACGTCCAGCTGTCATCCATTGAACATCTCCAGGATTCAGATCCCCTCGATTACCAGCACTATCAGCGTGTTGCATAGCACCTTCGAGAAGGTATGTTACCGTTTCGAAACCTCGATGAGGATGGTCTGGAGCCCCTATTGCTTCTCTTGGCCCCCACTCAACGGGACCCATTTCATCAAGGAGCAAGAAAGGGCTCATCAGAGAGCCCATTGCAGCTGGTCTGCGTACAGGAAAGCCTCCTCCTTCGAGTGTTCTGTGAGTAGGAGCCGTCATTCGCAATGTTCGATTTGTCATTGCATCACCCTGTTTACGAGATCATCCATTGTGGATTGAGAAAATTCTTTTGATTTGTTTAAGGTCATAGAACGACCGATAACATTGCTACCAAGGAAGGAAAATTGTTGTCGCATAGCCATCAAGCAATGTGCGCCACCACCTCCGCTATGAGTTGCTAACAAAACCGTTTTATTGTTAAAAAGAAGGCGGAAGTCATCGCTTTGGACAGAGAGCCAAGCGATGCAGTTGTTCAGAACTGGAGGCATAACGCCGTTGTATTCTGGGGCACAAACAACGAGGGCCGGTGCATCCAAAATTAAATCAGATAATGAGGTTGTTTCTGGAACAACATTCGGATTCTTTTCAGTTTCAGGTGTGTACAGAGGCCAATCTAACTTGGTCAAGTCAACCACTTCCGAGTTCACGCCTTTTTCAGTGAATGTTTCGCAGAATTTGTTGGCTAAAGTATAGTTTTTTCCAGATGAGGCAGCAAGAATGACGACACTACCAACCATGTTCAATCTAGGAGACTAAGATATATCAAGCGTTGGTATTTACCGTGAAACCATTACTTTATGAAGGAAGGTCATGAGAGAAGTTCATGTTTGTGGAACTATTGGAGAAGCACCAGGGTCAATTCCTTGTACTAACTGGAAAATTCTGTGGATATTGCACTGCTGCAAAACGATTCCTCGACCAGAGGAAACTACCTTACACGGAGATTTCATTTGACAGCGAGCCATCACAATTGAGAGAGGAAGTTGTTGAAGCAACTCATCATCGAACAGTCCCTGTTATTTTCGATTTACGAACCGAGGATCGGATATTTGTCGGCGGTTTTGATGAGTTAAGCAGATATCCATTGTAATCAAATAAGATTCTCAAGCCAGTTCTTGAGAATCTCGTGATGTTCTGTTGGAATCATATGCCCTTTGCGATGTTCTACGAGTTCAACTGGCCAACCTGCACCTTCAAACAAATGAGCAACAGCCCAGCCATCTTCAATTGGAACACGTACATCTCGAACACCATGCATCCAAAACATGTGCTTTGGATCTAATTCTTCAAGACGTAAGCGCAATTCCATTGGCCGTACAAGACGAGTGCCGAGTGCTACAAGTCCGATGATTCGATCAGCCAAAGGTAGTTGCAGCATTTCTTGGGCCATCGCACCTCCTTGTGAGAACCCACCTACAACCAACGGCCCAAGTGGGGCTTCTTCAGCAATAAGTTTCTCAAGTTGAGATAAAGAGGAGTCAACATCCATAAGTTCCCTTCTCGAGAGTTGTAATCTTCGAGTCACATCTGGATTCTCATCTTCATACCTCCACCACGTATTCCCACGCGTTGGATGAGCAAATCGTGCATCTGGTACAAGCAAGGTCCAACCATCTGGAAGAATCTTCTCAGCAAATGGCCTCATCATTTCTGCAGTACCTGTCATACCATGCATCATGACAAGCGTGGGCAAGTCAACACCTCATAGCGTCCAAGAGCGAACAAGAGCACCTGCAACCTTGAGGTGAACAAAGGAATCTTGCCCCCGCACTGTCACCGTGATGGAATGGTCACCTGAATTTGATGGAATGGTGCCGAATGAGCCCTTTTCAGTGGCTCCAGCACCCCAGGCACGGGTGAGGGGAGAAGCTCCTTGGTGGTCTTTGATGCTCAGTGAACCTGAACCTCCTTGCTGACTGATTTCGACGTCAAGGTACCAAACCAAGGTATCCCAAGCTTCGTTTGGAGAGTAGCCATCATCAAGGAAGGTATCGTAAATTTCCTGGTCGTTTTCCTCGTACAAATTATCGTGGATATCGCCTGCACGATAGAAAAACACATCGCCAGTGTAGCCCGTTTTCTTTTGGTTAAGGTTCATCTCCAAGTGGTCAATTCCCTCGTTGTCTGTCCAAAGAAGGCTCTTGATGAAGCCTTGGCTGCCACTGAAGACATAACTGAGTTCATGGTCTTCGGTTGACGTTGCTGAAACGGTGACCTCTCCGTTGTAGATGTTGTCAGTGGTGGCCGTCCAGTCTTGGCCAAGAAGCCTAAAATCCCATGAATTGCCAACTGCCCAGGGGAAATTGAACACCTGTTGCGGCTCACCGTTTTCGTAAACCGACAACCCATCCATGGTGACCCTTCCCAAGAAAGGATTGTGATTGATGACCGCATGTCGTTGAGCCTCGCCCTCCGAGGAGATCCCAAGCATGAACAATCCATCGTCCGTTCGAACGTCGGCAACCACGAGGCGTGCACTGTCTTCACCAAACTGGGGTGTAATGAACGTGTAGAGCCAATTGTCGCCAATTTCCCAAACAGGCAACTTCTTCTGGTCATCCGTCGTAGTATCCGCTTCTTGAGCAGATTCTGAATCACTTACACAACCCGCAAGAACGCTCGTACACAAGAGAAGCAGGACCAAAAATGGAGCCTTTAGCCTTCCAGTCATGAGACACCGTACAGGCGCTTCCTCAAGAGTCTAACGCTTTGATGAGAATCAAAGAAGTCCTGTATCGGTGAGTTTACCAGTTCCAGCCATAACAACTGCAACGATGGACATCAACTTGATGAGAATGTTCAATGATGGACCAGATGTGTCTTTGAATGGATCGCCGACTGTGTCACCAATAACTGCTGCATCGTGAGCTGCATCGCCCTTCTTTGCACCATCAATGTGACCTTGTTCGATCGCTTTCTTTGCATTGTCCCAAGCACCACCGGCGTTTGCCATGAAGAGAGCCATCAGAACACCTGTAACCAGAGAACCTGCAAGAAGACCGCCAAGAGCGTTCCATCCCAGCGTGTATCCTACAATGACTGGAGCGACAATTGCTACAACACCAGGGCCAACCATTTCACGGAGTGCGGCCTTGGTTGAGATGTCGACACAAGTTTGTGAGTCTGGCTTGACGCCTTCCTCACCTTCGAGAAGTCCAGGGATTTCCTTGAATTGACGTCGGATTTCAACAACCATGTCACCAGCAGCCTTTCCAACAGAAGTCATTGTCATTGCAGCGACTACGAACGGAAGTCCACCACCAATCAAGAGACCAATAACGACCATTGGTTCTGTGAGTTCAAGGTTGAGCAACGAAACACCGGCGTCATCTGTACCGATTGCTGCAGTATATGCTGCAAAGAGAGCAAGTGCTGTGAGAGCAGCAGATCCGATTGCGAATCCTTTCCCGACTGCAGCGGTTGTGTTTCCGATTGAATCAAGTTCATCAGTAATTGCACGAACATCGTCTCCAAGGCCACTCATCTCTGCAATTCCACCTGCGTTGTCTGCAACTGGACCGTATGCGTCAACAGTCATTGTAACACCGACTGTTCCAAGCATACCCATTGCAGCCATTGCAATACAGTATAATCCGTAATCATCACCACCAAATTCATTGGCTCCAAGAATACCTAGAGAGATAAGAACGACTGGAATAAACGTGGACATCATTCCAACAGACAATCCTGCAATTGCGTTGGTTGCTGGTCCTGTCTTGGACATTTCACCAATGTGAGGGATTGCTTTTGTCTTGATTCCAAAGACCGGTTCAATCCCAGTGTAGTATTCAGTTACGAGTCCGATGAGGATTCCAATTACACTTCCGAGAACAACGGAGTGCATGATGCCGTACTTTACGTCAATGTGACCTTGTTGGATAGCTAGGTAACCGCCTGCCCAGAACAAAACCGCTGCGATGAACGTGGTGTTTCGCAAGGCTGCTGCTGGGTCTTTGCCATTTTTGAGGAAGGACATCGAGAACACACCGATGATGGAAGCGGTGTATCCAATGAATCCGAGAAGGATTGGAAGAAGAATATAGTCGCTAGCGTTATCACCAGTGAAATCGTTTGCAATAATCATAGCAGCAATAATTGAACCGACAAAGGATTCGAAGATGTCAGCACCCATTCCAGCGACGTCGCCAACGTTGTCTCCGACGTTATCAGCGATAACACCGGGGTTACGAGGATCATCCTCAGGAATACCTGCTTCGACCTTACCAACAAGATCAGCGCCAACGTCAGCGGCCTTGGTGTAAATTCCGCCACCAACACGAGCGAAGAGGGCAATGGATGAAGCACCCATACCGAATCCTGCTGCGGCTGCAAGGTCTGTGTCAGCATCACCTGCGTTAAGCCAATATGCAACGAGAGAAATACCGAGCAAACCAAGTCCACCAACTGAAAGACCCATGACGGCTCCTCCGTTGTATGAAACTGCAAGTGCACCTGCTTGACCGTCGTTCTTAGCAGCCATAGCAGTTCGACCGTTCGCAGATGTTGCTGCACGCATTCCGGAGAATCCTGCAAGAACTGAAGCAATCGCGCCTGCGAAGAATGCGATTGCTGTATTGACGTCGTTTAACCACGCAAGAACTGCGCCGACGACGACAACGAAGATTGAGAGTACTTTGTATTCTGCAAAGAGGAACGCCATAGCTCCTTTTTGAATTTCATCAGTAATATCTGCAACAACTTCGTTGTCGATCTTTACTTTGTTTACTTGTTGATACAGTACAAACGCAATTACAAGTCCTACGAGACCTGCTCCTGCTGCAATCATTGGTATATTTTCCATCATTTTAGAACACCTGTATCTGCGCCCACCAAAGAATCCTTCATAAGTGGTTCCCTCTGTTTAGAGGCTCAAATGGCCTGTTTTGCAGGAGAATTATGAATTCGGAGTAGCATATAGGATACCAATCGTTGAAAGAGGTGGAACGCTTGGATGGATACATGGGCATAACCGCTGAAGAGGTCCTCGCTGAGATCGGGCCTGTTCAGGAAGTTCTGGATGCTCACGATGGCGTTGTGACTGTCCACGATACAAGTGGAGGCAACATCATGCTTTCATTGGACGGAGGATGTAATGGATGTTCTTCAACTCCAATGACTGCAATGCAAATTTTCTACTCATTGAAGAAACTCGATTCAGTCAATGACGTTATTTTCATCAATGGAGAACTTCCAGAATACATGCGCACCTTCATCAATCAGAAGATGGAAAAAGAAGCTGCTGAAGGTACTTCTGGAGAACCTGGCGAAATTGTTTGATCATTCCTCTTCGGTTTTTTTCCCGATGCTGTGGGGATTGGCTCCAAACGATACGTTCTCACCTTTGATGTTCATTCGAGCAGCTATGGCAAGAACGACGCACACGATTGAAAGTGGCTTTGGTAGATAATTCGACCCCCATAGTGAACCACCTGCGAGTGAAAGCCACCATAGAGAGGCCGCAGCGAGAATAAGGGATGTGAAAATGATGTTTTGGACCACCAACTCTGCTTTCTCAGAGCGTGAAAAGGTAGCTACAAACATAAACAAG